>JACCDR011734748.1_pt1 | contig 22330 bp, 48 predicted proteins | sample 7446431 | NCBI WGS metagenome assembly JACCDR01 (sample SAMN15323443, study PRJNA562643) | freshwater metagenome | isolation source: river surface water | place: USA:Blue River Watershed | collected 2017-08-17 | reverse complement strand
GTAAAGATATTGAAAACTTGGTGCAAAGTTATAAGTCTGTCAAATCGAAATATGGTATTGATTTGCGCAAACAAGAAGAAACCACCAAAAAGTTAACAGAGGAAAAACGTAAAAATCCTAATGCGCTGAATCAAATGTTACTTTTTCAATATCTACGTGATGAAGTAAAACCGTTGTTGGAAAAGTTTGAAGAAAAAGAACGCGAAATTGTGCGTCAATATTTTCGCTACATCAGTGAGCAAAAAACGTTACAACAAGGATTTAAACTACGCTAATTTGAACTTCTTCAATGTGCGGAAAATCGGGTATTAACCATTTTTCATGCACACAAAGAACATTGGAATCTGTTTCATCAAGATCTTGCTCAATATTTACTCGGTTATCTGCAATTTCAAAAGCTTCATCGGGGTTTTCTGCAATAACTGTTAAATCGAAATATTTAACTTTGCGCACACTAACTACATACGTTTTCAAAACATGTCATCCTCATAGTGTTTGATCAACATTTTTTCAATCCGATATAGACGCTGGTTTTGTGCGTCTAGTTTTTCGTGCAAATCGTAATGGTGTGTTTCGATAAGAAAACCCATTTTTTTAACCAATTCGCGGTAAAACTTTTTCATGTGAGTAAAGCGTAAAGAAAACGGCACAAATCACCGTAGTAAACTTCTTCATTGTAGACTTCACCAAGTAGTTCTTCTTTGCGCCGAATATCATCAGGTTCAAGTTTTAACCCGATAATTTGATCGGGAAAATATTCTTGCGGTGGATGAAAGAAACTTACTTCGTTGGTTTTGACTAGCATGTTTGCAATACTCCTTCGCGCGTTAATAATTGCTTGTCATCATCATAGTTCAAAACACATGGTGGTACACGACCATCCAGTAAAGCGCGAATAATACTTAGTGTGAAAAACGCAGCAGAAGCGTTTGCAACAATTAATTGCGGTGAACTATCTGCTTCGTATTGACACGAGTAACGTGGTTTATCTTGTGGTTTTGCCCAATTTCTGTTCATGGGTTTTAATCAACTCTTGCAAAGTCTTATTTGGGTTTTGTTGAAAAAGACTTTGATAACGTTCTAATTGTCGCTGAAAATCTACAATACGCTCATCACGTACCATACATACCTCAATGTTGACAAGTGTTATTGTACTTCTTGCAGAAGAATATTTGCGGCTTTTTGCGCATCTTCTGGTGAAAGAATAATCTCAAAGTAGTAAGGATTACTACGAATTTTGAAAAGATACAAAATAGCGACCCAGAGACGTTTGAAAAAGGGTAGGTCGTCGATTAAACCGGCACTTATATAAATGTCTGGATCGTCATATTCTTTCGCTGTGAAGCGAGATATAAACAGGTGGTGTTTATCATCTGAACACTTACACCAAAAAACAATTCTTTCAATAACATCAGTCATACTTGCGCAAATATCCTTTCTTGATTTTTGTCGTATCTTGTTCGCAAATCCACGTAACCAGTTTATTGAGCGACACCATACAATTATTGTACATATCTCCTTGGGATAGTTTACCTTTCAACAACACCTCTGTCAAGTGCGCAACACGAATAAATTGTTGCCCATTTATGGTGTGTAGTTTGTAGTTCCAGATTAAATCATTCAACACTTGTTTTTTGTTTATGGTGTTTTTACGCTGTTCATTTTGCGCAAGGTGTGCTTTGTAGTTCAACACAGATTGAAGCATGTTAAACCACTGGGGGTCGTTATGATTTTCAGCAATTAATTCAGCAAAATTGTTGTTGGAAATGTTGAAAGAAGTCATGGTAAAACTCTGTGGAAAAACAATGTGTTTAAGATATTCAACAGATATTTACGAACATTGCGGTCATTCTGTTCACTGACCAAGATTGTTTACACGATGTAACGACTTACGAAATCTTCGTGTTCAAGGGTGATCCAATCTACACCTTCATCGGTATAATGTTGGACTTTAATTTTTCCTTGAAAATTATGGTAATTAACGCGAGTTCCAGAAACAATGTGTGTAGCAGTCTGAAAGAAAGGTTTAATCATTGGTTTTGACGAATAGGTTGTATATTGTGTCGAAAATACTGGGTAAAACTTCCCAATTTATACGCCGATATTCTTCAGCGTTTTTGATGCTATTTACGCAAGGATTGACTGCGTAATGACTACCACCACGATTGTAAACTTCTGCTGCTTCACGCAACGTATAAACTGTTTCTACGAGTTCACAGAATGTCCATAAATCGTTTTTTATTCGTTCGTTTAGGTCGTAATCTTCCAACAACGCATCGCGCATATTAATGTTGCGTTTTACACCGTGTACGTTTTGTGGTTGTTGAAAATTGTGTAAATGAAAATATCCATCGCAATTACGTAAATAACCAAACCCCCAATACCAATTACAATCCCAAGTAGGTGCTTCGAGAAATGTACGAGCATCACCATCTTTACGATGACCAAGTAGGAATTTAGGAAGATAAGGTTTATCGACCCAAAAAGTTGTAGGTTTGTTTATTTTTACATCCATTGTTGTTTTTTTGCGTTGAACTTTATAATTGTTACTTTTGTCAGATTTGCATAACGAACCATCACTTCTTTTTCACCAGTTTTTTCTATATCTTCTTTGTTGATATAGGTTGAACCGTTATAGGTTTGAAGAAGGAAGTCTTTGTTCTGCGCGAAATCTTCTAAAATCGCTTTTTTGGATTTGTATTCGCGGTTGTAGGCAGGGGTTAGTGTTGAAAGCATAATGTTTGAAAAAGGTAATGTTTGCGCGAAAAGTGCAGAATGCACCATCTTCTACCTCTGCATTGCGAAGATAAAACACGGTAAATTGTGCAAAAAAAAAGAGGTGTAAAAAATACACCCCAACTCAATCAGGAGAAACCCATTTTACACGCTGGAATTTGCGCAACCCGTAGGAACAAACTTTTTATTTATAACTCTGCAAACTTGTTTCTAACGCTCTTAAACTACTGAAATATTTTTGCTCAGGTTGTTTGCAATTTTTTTCTACAAAAACATTTTTTATAAACTCTGTTTTTGGATTTTGTAAATCCATTTCAATCACAAACGTTATATTAGGTTTTTGCAGCACCAACGCTACTTCTTCAGCGTATGTTGCACAACATTCGACTTTGTATTTATTTTTTTGCGCAAATTCTGCTAAGTTTGCAAGTAATCTAATCTTTTCCATTATTCAAAATCTTCCAAAATATTTGTTTACATCGTTGTTCATCATCATAACTCACACCTTGTTTTAAAGAAATCAAAATAGCCCAATACCCTAAAGTTTGAAGAAAAATATTCATGGAAGTGCGCAAAAAAGTACACTTCCATTGTAAATTAAACTCTATATGGTGGTTTGTCAGGACAATGTGTGTTATGTGCTTGTACACGATTGTACAACGCATGACACATTCCCATCAGTGTTTCACCACCTTCGCACAATAATGCGTCAGGGTTTGCCCAAACGCTACCATACCATTTGATATTATCTTCTGGTACAAATTCGCGATCAAAAGCAATAACTAAACCTTTATAATTAATTTTCATTCTGTTTTTGCTCAAGGTAATAGAATGCGTCAATACTTTCTTTTTCAGCGATAAAATCTGGTTTGCGCGAATCGACAAAATGTAACCAAATACACTTTCCAGAAACACCACCGATAACACCAATTCGACCAATACTTTTTGCGAAAAAGAAACGATAGTTAAGTCTGAAGGGTAATGTTATTTTCATGATTTTCAAGGTAAAGTTCTTCGACAATACGTCCGGTGAGAGATTCCACACCAAACATTTCAACCTCTTTGAGTACCAGCTTCGCGCAGTTCTTTGCGTCGTTTTATTGACCAACGCATTTCTCTTCAATACCAGCAACAGTAACTTCTCCTGCGAAATGCTCATACAAATGGTGAATTTCTTCACCATTTAACTCAAACATTTCTGCAAAGATTTTTAATTCACGATTAAGTTGTTTCACAGCGTTTGTTAATCCTTGGTGTTCTAAGACCGTTTCGTGATCAATTACACCGTATTCATTTACGATTTTAGACATTACAGTTGTTCCTCGATAATTTGCGCGATTTCAACGAACGGCACACCACGGTCATTAAGGGTCGTTAGACCGTCTTTAACACCGTTGTGAGACACAATAGGTACACAATTGTCTAAACCTGCCCATTCGTTTACCAAATCTGTAGAAACCCCATTACGACGCTCTACACCATCGTTAAAAAACCACGAATTGCGCAAGGTATCATACTCCCATTTACTTTCAGGATGCGATTTTTGGTACAAGTCACACAACACACCGAAAACACAGAAATTGTCACGTTTTTCGTAAGTGTTTTTCAAAGCGTTGCAACCTTGTGGATACTCACCACTGATTAATGCGGTGTTCCACAATTGTTTTATTTCAGCGTTCATAAAATACCTTAAATTGGTTGAAAATTTACCGTTGTTGCAACTTCTGTTTGCGCATATACACAATGTGATATTCCACATTTAGCTTTCGCGCAATATCAGCAACCCGCATTGTTTGAAAAAGCGCATCTAGTTCGGGAGTCCACTCAATTACAGGATTCCAACGACTATGTGTTTGATACCTTGGCACATTTAACTCTTGTCGTTTATTACGCACCACGTTATGAGATATCCCCAACTGTCGTCCTAAGTTACGATCCGACATCGTACCAAGTAACGCAATTTCTTCATCATTCCACTTACGACCAAATTTATATGCTGGGATAAATAACTCTAATCGTTTTTTTCGCACAATATCGCAACTATATCCAGTAAGCTTAGAAACTTCACCATCTGAAAAAACACCCAACAGTTCTAACTCACGATCTTTCCACTCAATTTTATGTTTTTCATAACGTGGTATATCATACTTTTTGCGCAATAATCGTATGTTTTCACGACTACAACCTACTTTTTGCGCAAGTTTATTGTCCGACATTGTTCCTAGCAAATCTTTAAACACACATTCTTTTTTCGCCACTTGTTTTTCTCCATAAAGTTTTAACACTTTTTGCACAACATAATCGTGCAAATTATATTCCACGCAAACAGTTTCTACACTGTCGAACCGCAATGCTTCCAACACCACATCTACAGAAAGATTTGTGTGTGCAAAACATAAGTTTCCAAAATTGTGCAAAATACTACACCAAACAATGTGTTCTTTGAGTGGGTAAATTGCATACACTTCGTTGTCTACTTTTTCAACCTGTTCTTCAAACACGAGTTTTTGTTGTTCACGACAAATACCCCAGAAACAATCTACAAGTTGTTGAAAAGTATATTGTTGTATGTCGTTAATATTTTTTGTGAAATATTTTGTGCGCAGAATTTTATTTATAGTTTTGCGTGAATAAATTGGTGCATTTTTCATTCGCGCAAGATTTGCTTTGTTAACATTCATAGTATTGATATCTGCTTTCGCGATAACTTGAAATCACAATATCATCGTAAGGGTTTGGTATTTTGCGATGTAAATTGCGATTACCTAAAAAGATGTTGAAATCTTTGCACAATTCTCTGTTTTCAATTTGTGCGCGTTTTGCACCAAGATGTTTTGGTGTTTTGAGCACACATTGTTGATAATTACGATTGCGGTATGTGCGAGACATAATTTAACTTTAACTTTTTGTACAAATACACAATAAACTTCGCAAGTTCTATTTCATAGTTTGGTGAGAAAGCTTCTGTAACAACCTATCGGTAATAACAAATGTTATCAACTACTTGTTGATAATTCACTGTTACCACTACTTTAGGTTGAAAAAAGCTTAAACCGCAATAATGTTTGTTTTTAATTGTGATAAATAAATCACCTCGCACAACTTCGTGTGTAATAACAACATTACCGTTGTCGATAAGTTCCTCTAACGTTTTCACAATGTGTTTTACGTTGTTACTGAACGTGTTTTCTTTTTCTTGTTGTACGGCATTTAATAACGCTTTTGCTTCAGTGATATCCATTTAGATATTTTGTAGAATTTCGCTTTATAATTTTGTGCACAGTATTTGTATTTATTTTTTCTTGTGCATTCCAAACCAGATAATTTATTGGCACTTTTATTACTACACTTTGTCGCGACAAATACCACGCAATATTTTTCAAACCATATTGATTCACTGTATCCAACATACAATAACCAACGGGTTGCAATACTTTTTCAATCGTTAACGGTTGCTGTTTTGCGCTAGTTAATACTTGAAAAAGTGTATCCTCGATAATAAAATTTGCATCTGCACCACCAACAAAACTACTTGCTGAAAAAGTGGGATTAACAAAGGTAAGTTTGTTTTTGTACACACTTAACAACGTGTCAAAATTTGCAACAATATTGCTTACATCTTGTAGCGTTGGTTTTACGTCGGGTTTAAGTTTCAACAAATTACTATTGTCAAACTTACCACCTTTTCGCGCAATACCATCACGCATTGCGTAATAAACAGCATTCACTACCGCATCATCAAACTGTAAACCACCACAATCAAGGTGATTAGCAATAGTCTCTGAGAGACGTTCTTTACCACATAGGAACTCCCTTACGGCATAGATGACACTCATACCAGATAATGCGTAATCAACCCCTTCTACAGGTCGATTTACTACGGGGTAAGTGTTATGGATGATTTTTTCGCAATTATCAAGGTCTAAGTTTGAAAATATTTGTTGGTAGATGTTACTTTTTGCGCTGATGTGACGTGTTAAACTCATACTTTTTTCAACCACTCGTTATATTTTTGGATAGTGCGAGTACCGATAAGTTTATGAAAACGACATTCCGCACATTCTGTTTCAAATAAAGAACGTTCGCAATAGTCTTTAGATCCTGATTTTAAAACTTTGTTGCAGTTTGAACAGTTACTTACTGTCTGGTTTGTGTGCATTTTAATTCAATACCCATAAGTTCCAAAATTGTCAACGCAAGTTTATCACGACCATAGAAACAGTTATCACATGCGCAATTATCTCGCGCAACAATAACTTCATCTTCATCGTAGATATAAAAATACGGGGAACGTGAATCTTTTGTGCATAAATTTTCATACACTTCATCAAGTGACATACTCATCAGTCGCAACTACTCCATCTTTCAACAACAACTTCTTCATCGTTTTCTTTTACGATTTCTGTTCCGTAACCAAATGGGTGATAACGCGAGAAATAGTTTTTTACTTCTTGTGCGCGATTTTCACCAGTGAAGGTTTTAACGATTTTGTGCATGATTATTCCACCAACGTGCTCTTTTATTATTGTGTGTACTTGGACTTTTTGGTTTTTTTAAATTAAACTCTGTTTGTAAAAGCTCACAAGCTCTCATTTGATATTTTGAAATATTTAAATCAAGTTCCGTTAAAATTTTTGTGAGCGTAAACGGTTGGTTGTTTTCTAAATAATTGTTTTTAACGTGTTGTAAAATCTTTTCATCTAGTTTGTTAAAACCATGTAATAATTTTTTCGTGTTTTGTTTTTCTTTATTTACCACATACTCTAATAAACCTTTGATACTTCTTTTGTTTACATAAATTTCATAATCTTCTAACAATATTTGTAAAAACTTTCCATAATCAAAAGGTTCCCACTCGTTTGTAAGAGATTCAAAATAATAAAACTCATCGTCTTTTCCTTTACACACGTTTTCTTGAAATTTAAAACTTTTCATTATGTTTATTATTTCGACATTTTTGTTTTTATTTATTTTTTTGGGAACATCTACGGTTATCTCTTTACAATCAGTGTGTGTTTTATTAATAAATTTTATTATTTCTTCTGATAAATTAAACCATTCACCTTGTTTTCTATATTTTGCAAACTTTGCGTGTAAACTTTTTTCAACATTTATATCACCTTCTATTGTTGTAACTACTACTAATGGTTCTGAGTTTCCTGTTTTTAATTGCGCAAGTCTTGTTAAAACGTCTTTTTCTGTATAACCAATTTTTACCACGTTCAATTTGGGATTAAGAATGAAGTATATCATACCAATTGTTATTGTTGTTATTCTTTTTATTATTGCATATATGTCACTGTGTCCAGTTTAACATAAACCCATACATGTCGACGATTACGAGAGGACACAGTTAACCTGATTCTTGGTCTAGGGATTGTCCTGTCGCTCATATATCGTGTATTTCACCTTGTTCATTGTCCTACGGGTCTTGGTAAACCCATGTTGAAGAAGAATTTGCGCAAGTTTTTTGTCGTATTTTTTGTAATCTTTTGGTTGTAACCCAAAATCTTCTAAAACTTTTGCAGGAATTACATAACCAAAATTTTCGTAACTTTTTTCTGCTAAATCTAACAACAAATCATCTTCCGTAAAACTTTCGTCGATATTTACTCGTGGTTTGCGATCATTTTCTTTGTCCAAACGACGAATATAATTTACAAGTGCAGAACTTAGAATATAAAAACTTTTAACGTTTATCTTTTCACTCAACATGAGTTCTGTTTGTAAATCGACCAAATCAATGTTTGTAACTTCGCGGTAATTATTTTGCGCATCGACAAGTATAAGTTTTAAAACTTGTTCTTTATCTTTTTCAGACGGATACAACAACTCGTAGTTTGCAAAATATTTTTCGCGCATCTCTGGTTTGTCATAAAATTCTTGCGTTAACTCTAACGGTGTTCTAAACATTTTCAACATAATATCACAACTACACCATTATAATTTACAAACGATCCCGATGAAAAAACACCAGGATCGCACAATTAACCACCTACTCACAAATTGTTCCGCATGAACACCTCGTATTGATACCGACAATGATGAAGGGTTATTTTGTCCATACCCGCAAACACTACGTCTTTCTGAGCGTCACTCAGATTGCGGTAAATGCGCGTTAAAAGCGTGACCTCAGGGTCATTGAGGCTAATAATCATATCGCTCAGTTCTTCAACGGTACGAGCGTTATTCTTCAATGCTGCACAAGTGAGGATACCTCGACGTTCGCCGAGTTTGTAAAGGTCTGCGTTTGAAATTTTCACCTGTGCAAAAACAGGTGTTTGAAGAGAGATAAATGCGAGTGTTGTTAAGAGTAATTTACGCATAACGTAATAACACGTTGAAAAACGTGCGATAAATGACGAGTAAGTTTTTGGTTGAAAAAGTGGTTTACAAAATTCCGTAAGCTACCCAGTTCACATAGTTGTGTAGATCAAGACTTGGATGACAACTGACTGGAACCAGAGTTTCGCGCATTTTGCGTTTGTGCTTTTTTTTTCAAAATTTTTAATGCTTGTTCATAGTCTTCTAAATCGTTTGGTGCGATTATGGATACAGTTTGTAATCCGTCCAATTTAGGAAAATTTTGCACAATTATTTCTCCTTAATTTTTCGACTAAGACTTTCGATGATTGCTTTTTTAACGCGAGTATTTCCCGTTGATAACCAAAAGTTGCGGTTATACGGGATTTCTATTTCACCGTTTGCAATTTTGTCGTAAAATTCTTGTAGTTCGGGTAATAATTGTGACATAATTTACTCCTGTTTAGGTTTGAAAAAGGATAACTCATAACTTTTCTCCTGAGTTGTTTGAAAAAAAAAAGAAAGTTTATTCGATGTAAAGTTTACTGTCGTCTCCGACATACAGATTACACTCACCAAATGATTGCGCAAGTTCGGTGAGTTTGTTCGCTTCGCTCACACCATACCGCTTTTCGTCATCCCAGAAACCGCTTCCGTGTCGATTGCGCGTTAGTGCAAAATCATGCGCAACGTGTAGTAAATCTACATCATCGCGCAAGTAAGGTTTCGCAAGTTCTAAGAATTCACGACAGTCTTTTTCAGCACGTAACACGGTTCCCTCACCAAGATCGGTAGATAGGTCATAAAGCGCATCAAGGGGTTCTCCCTGGTCGTTTAACGATGACCACAGTGCGGTTTCAAGGTATGATGTCACAAATTGCGTGATGTTAACCATAGATTACTCCTGTTATTTATTTAACGTGAGAATATTGTTTTTCAAAACGTGCGGAATAACAAGAACACGTTTCTAAAAAATATATACGTTTTAAAAACATGTTTGTTAGGAGTGTACACGTAAAAAGCGCACACCCTTTGAAAAATTAAACCAAAGATGCACAAACAGAATCAAACCTTTTCACACGTTCATCGTATTGTGTTTTTGTTTCTATTTCTGAACTACCCCCAAAAATGTCAATCGTATGTGTTTCAACTACAGGCACACTGTTTAACAGACCTTCGATGATTCGATAATCACCACCATAGTTATTAATGTAAGTGATGTGACGGTTGGTTATTTCACCAATCATACCTGTTTTGTTTTCTTTTTTAGAAAAATTGTCAGTGTGCGTATTAGGTAACATTTTGAAATCTCCTGAAAGTGATAATGACGATTGAAGCGAAATAAAACTCACATCGCAACAATAGATCGTTGTGGTCTTTGTGTGCGAAATCTTTGTTTAAGAGCGTAAAACTCTATTTCATCGTTTACCTGTGAGAGATAAACCATGTGAGCATAACATACAGGACTTTCTAACCTGTATTTTTTATATGTGTTTTTCAACACCGAAAGTTTTAATCCGTGCAATTCTGCACGTTTTGAAAGTTGTGCAATTGTTAAACGCATGATTAATTTGAAAAAGAACAATAAAAAACCACCACTAACGCGAGGTTAACGATGGTGTAAAACAACACATTACTTTTCGCCCAGTGTTATCGTCCCAAGACAACACCATTTTTTGAAGTGCTTCGTTAAATTCCCAACGAATAGGATTATATACGAGGAAATATTGATCTTGACCAAGATTGCATGTTTGTATTTGATAACCGAAACCATAACAAAACAAATTACCAGTAAACCACCATGTAAGGTTGGACTGTATTTTAGAAAATCCACGACGAAATTGACGAAAATTCATAATAATTTCTCCTGAAAAAGTAACTGAAATGAAGGGTTGAAAAAGTAAAATCTTGTAACTGCGAATCATAACTATGAAAACACGTTACTTTATTTTTGTTTTTTTCAAAACTTATTCGATCTATGGATAAACCTGACAAAAAGTATCGCGATTTTGGGTGTTTTGGTGGTATTTCACCCCAACTTTGCAATTTGCGCGAATCAATAACTACGTCGGACAATGAAATCTTGGGTTCTTTGTGAACAGAGTGAACAGAAATTTTTTCTTGTGCGGGTTGCACTAGCGTTGATCAACGCTGTTTGAAGATTAGACATTTTGATTTCTCCTGATAATTTGTAAACAAAAGGTGGTGCATTTCGCGCACCACCAAAAATAAGGTTGAAAAGGTTTGGTTTTAAAGAATAATGGGTTCTAATTCTACATACCCCGAAATATTCTTGAGCAATTCTTCTGCTGCTTTACCTTCGTTTGTGGTGTAATCCCACGGAGCATAAAACATGGTTTCTTTACCTTGTCCGTATACATCACTGTCTACTCCTGTCAACCGTTTGTAAAACACTTCACCACCTTGTACAGCAAACATATAACGTTCACGATTGTGGTCAAACGATGCGCGAAATGTGTCACGTCCACCTAGTAAATGGACTGATCCTTGTTCTTTTTTAACGTTTGAAACGATCATAATAACACTCCTGAAAATACTCGTTAGTAAAGGTTGAAAAGATCATGCGAGGAACAAAGTTCTTTTTACGTTGTCACATACCGACGAGAAAAATTATTTCGCAAGATATACAACGACATTATTATTCTTACCGATACCTGTTATTCCGTTAGGGTTCGTTATTCGTTGGTTTTTAATCGTTGCAAAACACAATTCTTTGTTCCGCAATCCAAACAAATATGTTTCTACAATACCTTTTTCAAGGAACTGATTTAATTTATCTAAACTTAAGTCATCCAACTCTACGCACAATTTATTATCGATTTTCAATGTGTTGTATTCAATTACAATACGTTTCGCATTTCGGATAATATCACTGATTGATTCAGCAGAATAAAATTGGTCTGTTGTAAAATTGTTTACTTGTTTAATCATACGCGCACGATGAAAATTGCACGTTGCTTCCGAGATTTGTATAACAAGTTCACCACCCCGTTCATGTTTAAGAACGATTTGATTTTTATTGGTGCTAATAGCTACATTGTTTAAATTGTGCGTAATCATCTAATTTCTCCTAATTGAATAACCACGGTATTTTGTTATACCGCTTTCAAACGATCTAAGCGTAATTTTTACATGTAGGTTGTTTGAAAGAGATATAGGGTACACGTAAAATGTACCCCGTTTGAAAAAGTTAAATACTGTAAACAATATTTTCCTTTTCGTTAATCCAATATGTTCCTACATACTCCCACGATACCCCGTCGTCATCTTCGTATTCTTCGTACTCGTCATACCAAGAGTTTAACGGACAATATTGTCCGTGTATATTGTTAACGTAACTGTTATCAACCACCCACACAGGTTTTGGGTATATGGAGACGCAATCACCATCGAGCATCGTAAAAGCATGGTGATGATTTGATTCATTGTACGGAGTATTTATCAATCGTAACCATGAATTTACATGATATTGTTGACGAACAAACCCGTGAATGAAATCGCGGATAACAAATTGTAACTTAGTCATAAGTTTCTCCTGAAAGGGAACGAATTGAATTAATTTTGCGCAATATCATGTTTTGTACTCGCTAGAGCTATACTCGCCAAAATGTACACAACGAGTGTTTGAAGAAGTTTACCGTAAATTTTTAACTTTTTCGGTGTAAACGCGTATTTTGCGGGATCGGTATCCACAGTTCCGACACAAAGATCACCGACGTAAATTTCCAAACCAATAAGATGTGCAAACATAACAAAAATTTTCCTGATTAGATGACACAATAAAAAACCACCACTAACGCAAAGTTAATGATGGCGTAAAATAACACATTCTCTTTTTGACACAACATTGTGTCCTCCTAAAAATAAAAGTTTACTTAAGCGTGAAAAGTGAGAAACCATTCACGAAAACAAAAATCTTTGTAGGCAGCATCAAACGCAAAACCCTCTTCTTTCGCGGCAAGTTTACATGATAAATAATCTTGCGTATTTGTCCAACGCTCAAACCATGCTGCTTTTTCAAACAGTTCTAAATTGTCGAAAATCATAAGTTTTTCCTGATAATGTGGTTTGAAAAAAAAAGAACACTTTGCACTTTACGCGCAAAAGAAACCTCTGTGAGAAAACCCGCAGAGGAAACTTTAACGTGTAAATTTGTTAATATCCGTCACGTTTATAAAGACGTGCGTTATTGTTTTCAAATTCCGCTAAAAGTTTTTGTATGTCAATTCCACCACCCTTGTTTACATGATCGATCATGTTTTGTACACGTTGTTCGTGTTCATAATCTTTGCGGTCTTTTAGTTTTACAGACATAACTTTTCCCGCAGTAAACCACGGGGATAATTTACACGACAGTTTTGTCGCTACAGAAAAATATACTGACGTTATACAGATCTGTAGAAACAAAAACATTTTCATGGGGAGTGTCTGACGACCTCCAAAAAAGGAGGGAGTAACCCATGAAAAAAAGGGTATACCCTCCTTTCAGTCATTGCTACACAACACACAAACATCTATCACCCAAAGGTAATAAACTTTTGTCTATCGCGTATTTTCCAACACTTCCCCCAGAAAAAAACAAAAAAAAATTCCTATGGTTTCATAGAGAACATTTGTACCTTGGGGGATACAAAAAACAGCTAGGGATTAGCTAGCTGTGATTGGTATTCAGTTTTGATAGGGAAAGGATTAGAGCATAGTGTTAAAGGTTGGGTTAATCTCACCGTTTTGTAATAACTTTTTAGTTTGCAATATAACGTCTTTAGTCGCTTGCATACCGTATCGGTTAATAGTCTGAGTTAATTTATCGCTTAACTTATTAGTCGTCAGAAACTGATCAGTAGGTAGCATTTTACGAACAACGTTAACATCAAGGTTGAAGTTTATGACGGGGTTACAACCTTGCAAGTTTAAGACTGTGTAAACATAGCATTTAATATATGTTTTCAATAATTTATCATTGAACACTTTTGCAGTTTTGTCACATTCTAGGGACGTATGTAACTTTAGATAACGTCCTATAGTGCCTGAAACTTGACTTAATAATTGATCAACCGTTTCAGAATGCAGTATTCCATCGTAGATCGGATACAGACTAGGCGTGGCGATCAAACCATTGTCTATTAGCACACAAAGGGTTATAACCTTATTTGTACCTGTAATTATTACAATGTCTTGATTGTCCTTAACGATCTCCCATTTTTTACCGTAATGCTTTGATATGGTGTCATGAATCAGATTATACTTTTCAATCTTAAGCTTGTTATCAGAGCTTAAAATCGCTGTACCGTTGGCATAACGACTAACGCCTATGTCATTAAAAAAATGCGCAAGCTTGCATGAGGTTTGATCTACATATTGATGCGATAAAACCTTGTGTAACCCTATTACACCTATGTTATAGGTGTAGTCGCCATAGGACAGTGTAACTAGTCCCTTATGATGACAAGTCAAGATAAACGTATGTTTTTTAACTACGTCCTTAACATTTAGTTGACCGCTAAGCTCTGTTAATCCAATAAGGTTTATTTGCACAATTTGGGATATCGTTTGAAGGCTAGGCGATACCTTAAAGTTAGGTATCTTAGAAATGATAGCGTCTGGGTTTATTTCACATTTACCTATAACGCTAAACAATGGGTAAGCTTTACCGTTTAAGTAACCCTTAACAGACTTAAGCTTACTTAGATCGAAACTTTCCCGATCATCAACATTAGCGAGATCAAAACAATACTGCCAACCTTCCGTCTTTTGTTGGGTTACCTTGTTGCTAACAATACGTAACGGTTTAATAGGACTTGCATACTTAACTTTTGTTTCGATAGTAATGTGATCAAAGTTTAATCCTAGATTATCTGAGAATACCTTGTTATTTGCTGTGTTAGTTTCCAACAAATTTAAAACCGTGTTAACCCATAAATCCTTAAGGTTAACTTCGATAGTGTCAATAATCACATTTTGACGATCTTCTATGGCGTGACCGTTAACGGTTAACAATCCTTGAAACGCACAATCACTACGGTATTCTGGCTTAACCGATACAGTGTAAGCATTGTCTATTACTGTCCCATCCCATTGCATATCATGTTCTATGATTGCAGTTTTGATAATGCCAGACTTGTTAAAATCGTTTAAAAAAGACATAGATACAACCTATTTTGATGGGTAAAATACGCGATAAGCGTAAAATAAACCCTAGTAACAAACGCTACTAGGGAAAGTTTTAAACTTAAATTTTAAGCATTAACTGTTAATGCTGCGTTAATCATGTTTTGTAATTCTCGCTTAGAATTTCGAGCGCTAGCCGTTAGTTGTAAACTTTTAGCCAATTCGATTAATTCTAATTGTTTCAGACTTTCGGGGTTAGTCTGAAACTTATCGGTTAAGACATTGTAATTAATAACATCGTTGTTATCTTGAATAATGTCTTGATCAAAACTTTCTAACGGTGGCAACGATTCATTACCATTATCAGAGTCTTGGCGTATAGCAGGGTTAGTCGTTTCTGGGTTATCCGCTAACGCTTTGTGTTGATCAACCGTTTCAGGGTTATCGCTTGCAGGTAACGGTATTTCAACAATGGGAGCGGTCAAGGTAGCTAATTTGTCACGACAAGCCGATAAAATTGCTTGAGTTAAGGGACAAACAGAAACTACAGAGCAAACAGCGTTAAAAAAATCATACTCTGTCAATTTTTCAATTCGTATTGCATAACCTAATTTTTTACCTAAGTTACCTTCAACAGACTGTTTGATTAGTGGCAAAATTGCGTAAGCTAGCAGGTAGACTTCTGTATAAAAAATGTACCCATTGTTGGGAATAACTTTACCTTTTAACCAATGATTAACAATGGCTTCCGATAAGTTAACAATTACATTCCCATTACTATCAGTGTAGTTTTTACCGTTAGCAACATTGTTAATTTTGATAGATACATTATAGTTTCCATCAATTACTAAGCTGAAAAACGGTATGATTGTTGCGTCTTTTTTACCAGTCTTAACGAACGGTAACAAATCCACAGTCAACAAATTTTTACCGCCAAAGTTTGCAGCGATAACGTAAGGTAATGAAACTTGTTTGTATGAGTCTTTTGTTTCCTTCCAAACGGTTACAGAGCTTACAGGGTTTGTGTAGATAATGGTAGTCATTGTTTAAACGTGATATAATCACGGTCTTATTTTGCTTTTGACCTAACCTTTTACAGCATAGGAGGTTAGGTCATTTTTTGACCTATGCTTAGCACAATCCTTATTAAGGACTCTGGTAGGCATCGTTTATTGTGTTTGTGTCTGGGTTAGTGGCAGGTACAACCTGTTTTTACCGTTACGTCTTGTTTGAGACTTGCGACTATCAGGTACAACCTGATACGGGATACTAGGTACAACCTAGGGCACGGGGTTAGTTACATTTAGTGCTAGCTGTCGCACGCGGTTGAAACTTGACCGTTATTAACTTGATTGAATTAAACTCCTATAAACTGATTGAGACTTAATCATACAACGGGATAAGGTGAGAGTCTATTGGTTTGGGACAATGGGAAGAGAGGCTAGAATGTATATGGGGTAAGGGTTTTGAGCACAAGTCTATTTAAGAACTATAAAATCAAGCAAGAAGTATACAATGAAAATACTACTTCAAATAATTACAAAACGTAGGGTGAGATAAATCGTGTCCAACAGTGCGGAAAACGGGTCTAAAACAGACGGGAAAGAGAATTACGGATTGGTGTTCGGAAAATTTTATCGTCGTCGTCCGGCTCAATTTAGAACCAATTGGGACATTGTGCGAAATGCGTACATATTCGCGGAACCAATCGAGCATAAAGAGTCGCAAGGTATCAGATATCCATCCTTATTCGACATTGCGCAACAATACAACATCAACAAAGAAAGTATTACAACAAGAGCATCGCGAGAAAATTGGCATGAAAAGCGTAAAGCATATCAAGAACGTGTCTCGCAGTTGCACGATCTCGAATATGGTGCGATGCAGTTGCGTCGTAGTGCATTGTTCGACGAACAGAGCATCGAGCGATTGGACAAGTTCACTGAAATCTTCGACAAGTGGATGAGCGAATTGGATGCGCGTGTCGAAGCACAAGCAACTGGTGGTTACGTCGATGAAGAGACTGAACGAGCGGAGCGAGTTAAGGGTACGGACATGAAGGATGCGATTGATGTGATGCAAAAGATGCACAAATTGCATCGAGACATCATGGGTGAACCAGTCAACTACTACGAGTTTTATAAAGAGAAATTGCGTGAGGAACGTAAGGATATCGAGAAAGGACGTGCTGTATCGCGCAGTGAGATACGGGATCTTATCAGTGCGGTGAGGAAACGTGATAGTGCAAACGGTGCTCCAAGTGTTGAACCGGGAGCAAGCATAACCCTCGATGTAACGATGGAGGAAGACTTACTCATGAAAAAAGTACAAGATGAGCAAGTCTGACGAACATAAGCATGGACGAGGACTTGATGATGAGAAGGGTCACCGACGAAGAATAACTACTTATGAAGAACGTGGAAAACCAAGATGAGTGAGCTAACCAACGCATCCAAAATAATTTGTAGTTAACATTTCGAGCAGTTTAGTGTAAAAACTTTCTGCTTCTTCAACCGTTCTGAAGAAGAAACCAATTTCATCATTGATACCGAGAATACTTTCATTTACTTTTGGGTCATCGCTAGTGATGTATAGAAAGTAGGGTTTATACACAACACTACAATCTTTGTCGTTACTTGAGAAACCTTGTAGTTGGTGTATTTCGATACCGCGCAAAGAAATAGGTGTGATATTTGCGTAAGTTTTGAATATATTTTCTATCGCTAAAATTTTCATAATATTAAATCTTCTTTGTTCTTATCTATGATACCGCGAAGAGAATGTTGTAACATTTTTCTGTTTTTCAATACCCTTCAAACCCCGATTGCATAAGGGTTTCAGAAACCAGGGGGGACTATACAAACTTGAAATAAGTAAGAAAAATATATTCTCCCTTCTTTAGATCCCCCCTATCTCTCGATTTGCTTGTTATATAAGCGTTTTAACCCTGTTCAAAAATGAAAAAAAGGTACGTTCTGGTCAGTCGGTTAAAAATATTACAGGCGCGTACCAAGTTTATAAATCAAACGTTAAAATAAAATTGTTACGACCAATTAAAAGGTAAAGATATGTTAGACAATAGTGTGTTGGATTTAAACAGAGTCTGTGTAAACGGATTGTGTGGTTGTGGTAAAAGTAGTGGTTTGTTTGAGATATTATCGCCAAATACAACGAGTAAATCCCCAGTTTTATTTGTGTATCAAACTTACAAGTTAATGTTGGAACAAATAGAAACTTGGGCAAATCGTTATGATGTGGATCGTTCAGATTTCATTGTTTGTGGTCATACGGGAAATGTAAACCAAAGTGCTCTTAATGCGTATAGCAATCCAACATTTCCAGATGTCGTACCAGATGGTAAAAGATTTGTGTTTTATTCGCAATCTTACTTACAGAAGTGTAAACACAATAGTTTGACGTTAGAAAATGGTGTAAATTTTGGTCGAATTGTTGTTGATGAATTTGATTACACAAAATCAATCATTCCAACTTTTGATTATCAATTCAACACGTTTATGGATGGCGATTTAGTAAAAGATAATGAAAAAACTTTTTACAAATGGTTGAAAAAGAATTACTCAATAAACGATGTAAATAGATTACGTTACGCAAATTTCAATCATCAAGATGGATTTACACTTGCGCATTGGTTGCAGTCCAGTCAAATACCTGTAATGTTTTTAACGTCTGAAGAATTGTCCGTAAAGTTATTACAAGCAATTGGTTTTGACGTTGTGCATCATGGTGTAAAAGAAATGAAGAATTGCGTAATTAATTTGGAATCGTGCAATTATATAAACGATTTCTTTTTTTCCAAAATGAACATTGATAAAATTTGGGCAAAGTTCGATTACGATTTAATAATTTCAAACAAAATAGATTCGTTTTATCAAACATCAACAGAAGTTTTAGAAAGACCTAAAGCGATACCACACATTACCGCAAAAGGTAGTAATGATTATCGTGGTTTAAAAGTGTTGACAATTATTTCACACGTACCCAATAAAGCGATAAAAATCATCAAAGATGTATTTGGTTATTACGGTATAAACATGTCGTTTGACGAAACCAAAGCACTTTACTACAAAGCTATACTTCTTCAATCTGTTGGTAGAGTTTTAGGTTATCGCGGAAGTGTAGAAACGGATGTGTTGATACATTCTTCAATCTGGGATGTGATCAAAAACAATGTTGATCTACCTTATTCTGTGAATGATAAATGGAGTTTGGAGTTTGAGGATAAAAAAGATGTAATCAATTATGTCAACGTATCTAAAGAACGACTTGAACATCGCAAAAAATTTATAAATCAAATTGCAGTTTCTTATGGTTCGTTGAAGAAGTATTTTGTGAAAAAAGAAGGAAACATTATCCCTGTTGCGGATTTAAAACAATACTTAAAACAAAATTTAATCTTAAACAAGAGTAAAACAGGTTCTTTAACCGCTACAAAAGTTGCAAAATTCTTTGATGTAGAATGTAAACAGTTGCGCTATAAAAATAAAGTGCAACGATGTGTTGTTGGATTGGATTATAAAACAGAGGTGTAAAATGCGACCATTGGAAGATTTGCAGGGAGAACGTTTAAGATTTCGCGCAACCGTTAAGGAAGTAGAGTCTGGTAAAACACATATCCGATTTACTAACATTATCCGCACTGACACGAATGAAGTTGCGTGTGAATATTTACGCAATCGATTAAGTAAAAATATGCTCAAGTTAGATCTTAAAGAGGGTGATGTTGTGGAATTTGATGCACGAGTTAAAATGTGCATACCTTTCGGACATGTGATAAAAACTATTCGGTATAAACTATATCGATTCACTAACTGCGAAAAAATAACCAACACCGAAGCATAACATGAACACTTTAAAACACTTAGCAGAAAACGAACTTAATTGCACCGTAGAAACTTTACTTACGTTTTTGCGCGATATAAAACAACGCGAAGCAAATCCTGGTGTAACTGTAAACAAAATGTTTATTCTTCAATCTCCCCCTGGTGGTTACGGCAAAAGTCGATTTTACAATGCGTTGTTTGAAAACACAGGGGATGTGTGTGAAACATTAATGGAAGGTTTATATGTGGACAACATGAAGTGTTTTCACCACACGAAACTTGTAGTCGCAGATTTCTTGGATGAATGGTCTGATTACCGTTACAACAAGTTTATGACTTATGCTTTCACGACGCATGACAACTGGGGTAAACGTTTTCCAAGTGTCGCGAAAAATTACGCAATTTGCGGTATATGTACAAAACTTACAGATCGTCTTGTTAACGATGAGCGATTAAACATTGTGCAGTTACAAAAGAAAATCGATGTAGAGTGGGTGAAAGAAAACCGTGATCGTATATGGGGTGAAGCAGTATGAAACTTAAACACATCATCCGACAATTAATCACAACATGATGATCTCGACATTGAGTTTGTGACACACTAACCACTACGTTTTACTTACGAGTTCAACAAAACGCTTGTGGTTGAAAAAGAACGCAAAGTAAAATTACACTTAGATTTGGTTAATAAGCGTCATGAAAAAAGAAATGTATCTCGATTTGCGCAAAATGATTAATCGAAAAGTTCACGGTAAGTTACCACCAAGTTTCAAACCACATACCTGCACCACTTGGGGAGATGTTTGGCGTAAGTGTGAAGAAAACACCAATAAAAAACACATTCTTGTGAGTCGTTGTCTGAAAGCAATGACACCCTATATTGAAAAAGAGTGTATTGTTTTGGATGGTTGTCCCATAAAATACACACAAAAACGTTGGGATAATCTTTTCAAACAATACGATTTGTCAAAAATACCAAACTTTAACTGGATGAAGTTCATACAAGCAGAAACACACCGTGAGCAGTATATTATTTTAGTAAACCACTTGGATAACTTATGATGAAAACTAAAAATAAGTTGTGCGAATCCTACGATACCTTACTCGCTTTACAAGCTTCGTCATTTTTCAAACAGTTGCGCAAATTGTGCGGTAACAAACCATTACCACCATATACACTAACAACCTCTTTCAAAACTCACACACTTTGTTTTTATAGTGATGTCGCACAACTAGAAATAGATTTCACAGAACGTGATGACATCGAGCACATCTTGCGCTATACAAATTTTGCGCAACCAGAATTAAGTTTTGCGGATTACACGTTTACACCATATAGTGTTTGGAAGATATTACAAAAACTGTAAAATAAAACTGTAAACATTATCTTTTTTCAAACGTATGTGGAAACCATGTCCCAACCCTAGTTACCAAGGTGTCTTTGAGCAAAACGAAAACGGCGAAGTACGTCGTGTTGCGTTAGACCTTGATGCAATTGCACCGTTACAAAGTTTTCCGATGTATCTGCGCGAAAAATACAACTACAACGGTGAACCTAAACATTTCCTCTTCAATCTCAAGAAAGATTATCTACTGCAACGCATTGATGTTTGTGATACTTGTGACGCGAGTGTTTTACACAATATGCGCATTTATGTTGAGAGTGCGCAATTTACGGATGAAGAAGTGATTGATTGGATGATGAAGTATGCTTGGAATCTTTCTTTTGCGCAAATCGCAGAATACTTTACGGTGAAGATTGAAGAAGGTGATCTGCGCGATAAATTCTTCAGTCTGCTACGTGATGCGGAAACATTGTTAAGCGTATAAAACATTACTTTTTCAAACACGATCTGACAGAAGGTTCCTTCTGTCTTTTGTTGTTATAATTGATAAATATTAATGTGGTAGTTTTTATGAGTGTAGTTGTTGAAAAAGAAAAAGGTTTAGAGTTATTTCGCGAATTTGAAATCATCACGTTTTACAAGAACGCTTACAAAAAAGAACTCACCAAAGAGTTACCTCAAGCATGGTATGAAGTGATGTGGGGTAATGGTGAATATACCACTGAAAATTTACAAGGGTTTGAAAAAGGATTAGGTGGTGTTGATATTTGCACATGGTATCGACATTTGGTGCGAATTTCCGCGAAACAGAAACACAAAGATATTTTGCGCAAGGGATTAGCGTTTGATGTGTTCAAGACTTGCGACATGTTTCAACATTATTTACACCTTATGAGATTGTATACCGAGAAAAAGTACAAAGGAGATAGTGCGTTGTATTACCAATATTTATCGTGTTTGCGCGAAGATGAAGTT
>JACCDR011121087.1_pt1 | contig 22333 bp, 31 predicted proteins | sample 7446431 | NCBI WGS metagenome assembly JACCDR01 (sample SAMN15323443, study PRJNA562643) | freshwater metagenome | isolation source: river surface water | place: USA:Blue River Watershed | collected 2017-08-17 | reverse complement strand
CGGGTCCAACCGGCCGCCCACGCGTCCCGGTTCCACGTCGGTGACAGCGGCACGTAGTCCACGGCGATCTTGCCGACGGTCACGTGGGAGAGCAGGGTGCGGCCGGCGACGGTCCGGAGCCCGATCCCGGCGGCGATCAGGTCGCGGATCTTCCGGTCCCGCGCGGACAGCGCCTCGACCGCGGCGGTGTCGAGGTCCTCCAGCTCGTCGAGCGCGTTCTCGCGCAGCTCGGCGCGGGTGTTGTCCAGCCAGTCACGGACGCCGGACACGATGACGGCCCCGCTGTTGCTGGACTCCGCGGCTTCCCGCTCGACCTCGGCGGTCATGCGGTCCAGGTCGGCGTCGGTCGACGCGGCGGTCAGGCCCAGCTGTTCCGTAGTCACCTCGACGCCGTCGATGAACCAGTCTTCGGCGGTCAGCTCGTCCACGTAGTCGGTCGGGTTCCAGTCGGGCGAGCCGGCGTCGCAGAGCGCGCCTACCTCGTCCTGCGCGGCGGCGGCGTCGGCGGTCAGCCGGCCGACGTGGTTGTTGCCGTCCCATTCGATGCTCGCGCCGGCGAGGATCTGCTCGGCGAGCGGGGCCACCTTTTCCAGGAGGGCGTTGGCGGCGTCGGCGGTCAGCACCGGGATCGGCCAGCGCAGCCACCGGCGGTGGAACACCGGCATGGGCGTTCCGTCGCCGATGACGGGGTTGTAGTCCGCGGTCAGGGTTCCGGTTTCCAGGTTCAGCTCGACGTAGGCGTCCTGTGCGCGTCCCCGCCCGTCGTAGCGGCAGTACAACGCGGTCGGGTCGGCGAGAGTGCGGGTCGTCAGGACCGGGTAGTCGAGGCCGCCGATCCAGATCCTCGTCAGGTCTTGGCTGTCGACGGTGACGTGGCCGTCCTGGTCGTCGCGGAAGCCTTGCAGGGCCGGCACGTCGAGCAGCTCGACCCGGCCGTCGCCGAGGTCGCGGGCGTAGACGCGGCCGCCTTCGACGTGGCTGAGGTGCGCGGTCAGGTAGGCGACGTGGTCGGCGCCGACGGTCGCCGTCTGGACGGGGGTTGCCATGGTGATCTCCTCAACACAACCGGACTGGGGATGTAAAGAACCTATACAGCCAGTACCCTCTTAGTCAAGTGGCGCGTTAACGACCTTTACACTCCCCGTGTCGGGGGTGGTGGCGGGCCGGGTCTGCCGGCGGGGGAAGTCGCCTGCAGGCCCGGCCGCCACCGGCTCACACCCCGGCGAGGAGCATGCTCACCGCGGTCGACTTGAGCTGCTCGTGGTGACCGCCGTCGACCGTGCGGGTCGCGCGGGTGCGGGGGTTCTTCGCCGGGGACATCCAGTCGACGTACTCGACGACACCCTGCATGGCCGCGTAACGGGTGCCGACACCGAACGTGTTGTTCTCCCCCCGCCGGATCAGGTCGACGACGGTGCGGCGCTTGATCTCCCAGGACAGGGCGCCGCGGTCGGTGCCGATCCGGTCCGGGGTCGGCATGAGCCGGTCGACGAACGCGTCGATCTCGGCACCGACCATCGGCGCGGCGAGAAGCTTCTCCGCGGTGCGCGCGTACTCGGCGGAGAACAACCCGGTCAGGTCCAGGGCCCGCTGAACCTCGCTGACCTTGTAGCCCATGTCGCCGCGGTGCGGGATGGCGAACCGGTTGGACAGGGCGCCGAACGTGGCGGCGAACTGGTTGGTGCAGTTGACCCGGATCGGGGCGGCGACGGCCCACAGGGCGGTGGACCGGTCCCACGAGTTCCCCAGGCCGAGGTACAGGTCGTGGGCGTCCTGTCCGCCGATCTTCAGCCCGTCGGGGAGGCGCAGGGCGATGAACATGCGGGATCCGACCGGGTCGCCGTAGGCGCCGATCGCGGCGACGTTCGCGCCGCCTTCCTCCACGACGGCCTGGCCGAACTCGGCTGCCTCCCACGGCTGGACGACCGGGTACTTCTCCCCGACGACGCCGAGGAGCTGCGGCGGCCGGCTGTCCGGGAACGTGGCGACGGTGCCGCGGAGGCGGGGCAGGCCGGTGACGCGGGTGTTGCCGTGCTCGACGGACAGGCCTTCGGCCTTGGTGACGGTGAAGTCGAGGCCGGCGGCGGTGAGTGCCTGGCCGACGTCCATGCCGGTGAGGTTCTCGGCGTAGAGGCCGCCGGTTTCCCGGGCGAGCGCGAGGAACGACGGCAGCCGGTAGGCGTTGTCGCGCAGGCCGGTGGTGTCGGCGACGGCGGTGCCGTGCTGGTCGACGGTGGCGCCGACGAGTTGGGCGGGTGTTCCGGTCATAGGTCCTCCAGGGTCGCCGGTATTAACACCCGCAACGGTAGCGGTACCCCGGGTACCCCGCAAGGTTTCCAGGTAGGTGGGGGTGTCGGGACGCGAAAAAGCGGGGCGTCCCCCACCGCTCATACCGGTGGGGGACGCCCCGCAAGGGCGGGAGTACGGGGGTCTAGCTGCGCTGGTTCACCGAGACCCACATCTCCAGGTCCGCACGGTTGGCCTTGGTCAGGCCACCGCGCGGGGTCACGCCCAGCCGGCGGCACTCGGCGATCAGCTCCGGCCGGGTCCAGTCCTTGAGCGGCTTCTTCATCCGCTCCCGGGCGGCGTGCCGCAACCGGGCCTCCTGTGCCCACCGGTGCGCCAGCTCGGTGGCCTTGACCGTGGCCAGCGCGACCGCGGTGTCCCAGTCGTGCTCGACCTTGGTGCGCCAGGTCGGGTCGTCGTCGCTGCGGTACTTCCACTCCCCTGCCGCGGTGACGTACCGGCACGGCGACATGTGGTCCTCGGCCACGGCGAACCGGCCGTCCCCGCGCAGCTCGATGTAGACGGAGTAGTAGCGGGACCGGGAGTCGGTCGGGCCGAACGCCGACACCTGGTGGCGGATCGGGGTCGCGGTGACCGGACCGAACGCGTACGGGTCGGTGGGCTCGGCGGTGGGGTCGGTGGTGGGGTCGGTGGTCATCGGGGTCCTTCCGGGTTCGTGGGTGCGTCGGTGCAGTCCCAGCACATCCCCCAGCACGGTGCCGTCTGCTTCGGGATGTAGCCGAGAGCGGTGCGCCCGCACGGGCCGGCGCACCGCTGCCGGCTCAACGCCGCGATCCACACGGCGGCGAGCTTGTCGTCGGAGAGCCGGAACTTCGGCTTGGCCAGGTCCTTGCGGAACAGGTACGCGTACTGGCCGCCGCGGCGGACCTGCCCGGCGACGGGCTGGCCGCCGGGGCGCAGGCCCTCGGCGGACAGCTGCCGGCGGGTCATCAGCCCGGCGGGCGCGGTCCGCCAGATGTAGGTGGGGATGCCGTGGTGCTCGCCCGTCGGGTCCGTGGTGAACACCGGTCGGGGTTCGCGGATCCGGGTCACGGCGGTCACTGGCCGGTCAGGCGGGCGGTGCGGGCACGGGCGTTCAGGACGGCGCGGGCGTTGGCCAGCACGCTGCGGGCCGACCGGGAGGACTCGGCGAGGTACTCGCCGTGGAAGCTGCTGGCGAAGATGATCCGGCCGGCGACCCGGGCGGGTTCGAGGGTGACGTTCCCGGCCACCGCGAACCAGCGGTATCCGCGTCGTCCGCGTCCGTCCTGGGTCGGAATCACCGGTTCGATGACAGTGATCTTCACGCCGAGGTGGGTCGTCGTCATGACGATGCGGGGCATGAGGTCGGCCTCGGTGGCGGCGGCGATTCCGGCGAGGATCTGGTCCTGGCTCTGAGCCATGTCGACTCCCGGGCTTGTTGAGGCGTCCAGCCCGCCTCACTGGTCGAAACGGTACCGGTACCCCGGGTACTGCGCAAGTTCGGGTTTGTTCGGGATGTGAAAACGCCGCGCCACCCGGTGGGGGTGGCGCGGCGTCTTCTGCGGCGAGTGCGTAGCGATCGCAGGCTGAGGTCAGCCCTCGCCGAGCATGCCGAGCGTCCGGTCCATCGCCTCGATGACCTGGGACAGGTACCGGCGGGTCTCCCCGGACACCCCGGGAACCTCGCCGACCTGGTCTCGGACCGCGATCATCCCCTTACGGACGTCGGTGATGCCGGCGGTCACGCGGTCGACGAAGGCCCGCATCTCCTCGTAGTCGGCCGGCGCGACCAGCGCGGCCAGGGGGTGGATCTGGTTGTAGTGCTCGGCGACCTTGTCGCGGATCTTCAGGGCCCATCCGCGGGGGGTGTCGATGTACGTCGTCCACTCGACCTCGAGCCGGCCGTCCTTGACGATCCACAGGGTGACGTGGCGGCCGTCGACCCGGCCGGACGCTCGGGTGTCCTCGATGTAGGACATGAACAGGGTGTTCTCGGGGACCTCGACGGTCTCTTCGAACTCGTGGAACGTGCCGAGGAACGCGTAGCCGTCCTGCTTCGACGTGTCGACGCCGGTCAGTTGCTTGATCCAGAACTTGGTGCGGCGGGCGGCGGACTTGCTCAGCTGGTGGTCGGGGAGCGTGACGATCGGCACGGCGGCCTCCGGCTTGTGGGGGAACAGATTGGCAGATTACCGCGGGTGTGTTCCCGCTTGCCCGAGGTGGGAAGCTCCGTGATGTCCCTTCACCGGTGGCGCCGCCGCGGGTTCCGGCCAGGTCGTGCTGGTCGGGTGCTGACGGTTCTGCTTGGGACTATGGGGGACAGGAGGGCCGGCGCCACCTGCTTTGGCGCCGGCCCTCCACCTGATCGGAATCTCGGTGGCCGCCCACCTCGGGGTACGACAAACCATAACCGGTACCCCGGGTACCGGTCAACATTCACTCAGGTTGTTGTTTCGAGTACCGGCTCGGCCGGCTCCGGCCCGTCCACGAACCACCAGTCAATATTCCGGTCGTGTTCGCCCCGCTTCCGGGCCGCCTCCGCCGTCCGGAGGGCCAGGCACCCGGCGTGGTCCTCGGCCGTCAGGTGGTCCCACTCGTAACCGCTCCGTCCGTCCCACCGGGACCGCCCGGCCCGGGTCGGGCGCAGCCGCAACCCGCACGTCGCGCACGGAAGCGGGTCGCAGTGGCCGAACCGCTTCCGCCACAGCTCGGCCCGGTCGCGGGCGCGTTCGGCGGCGTTGTTCGCCAGCTCCAGATCGTGGGTGACCTTCTTCAGCCGCGCGCGGAGGGCTTCGACGTCTTCCGTGTCGACGCCGGCGACGGTGCCGGTCACGCCGAGGGTGAGCGCTTCGGCGCGGGACCAGCGGTAGAACGCGTCCAGGACGTTCGCGGTCGGTAGCGGTGTCGCGGTGACCGATCGGGGCGCGTTGCGCTGGAACCGGGTCGACGTGTATCCGTCGGGGCGGAACGTAACCGCGATCAGGCCGGAGCCGGGGGGGACCTCGTCGGGGCGGACGAGGCCGGCGGGGACGGCGTAGGCGTGGCGGTGCGCGAGTTCACGCCACGGTGCCTGCTTGTCCGGGTTGCCGACGTCCTGGACGAAGTCCGCCCGGGTCACCTTGATCTCGATGGCGAGGCGTTCGATGTCCCCGTCGTCGCCCGGGTCGACCGGTCCCGGCGGCGGGGTCGGGACGTCGAACAGGGCCGGCGGCGGCTCCGCGCCCGTGCCGGCCGCGGGTGGGGGTGGGGGAACGGTGACTACGCCGCGGGAGCGGCGCACGAGGAGGGCGTCGATCCGCCGTCCCTTTTCCAGGTCCTCGCGGCCGATCTCGCCGCTGCGGTACCGGCGGATCTGTTCGTCGTCCATCGGGGCCGGCCGGGCCTGGACTTCGAACACGATCGCCCACCGGCCGGCGAAGTGCCGCCACAGGGCCCGCCGCATGTCCGCGGCGGTGATCTTCCCCATCAGGCGCGGCGGGTGAACAGGACCGACAAGACGAGGCCGTCGCGGCCGATCGGTGCGGCAGCGTGGAAGTTCCACCCCTCCCGGCTGATCGCGTCGATCGCTTCGGTGACGTCGCTGTCCGGGACGACCGGGTCGTCGTCCCGGGCAACGAGCCCGTCGTCGTCGGCGCGGGTAACGAGGATCTGGGCGGCGAACACGGGATTCCTGGCCCTGTGAGCGGACCTGGCCTCGATGGCGGTCAGTTCCAGGGCCTCGGCGTACTTGGACATGGGGTCCTCCTGACAGTTGGGGAACACCAACGACGGTACCGGTACCCCGGGTACCGGACAAGGTTATGTGAGGCCGGGGAGGAGGGCCGGCACACTCCCGGACGCGTACGCGGTATCGATCGCGGGCTTGACCGACTCCGCCACCGTCCGCCCGTCCGGCAGCACGACGTAGGGCAGGAACTCGTTCTCGAACGTGACCACGCCCGCGTCGACCGCTTCCAACTTCGCCTTGATGATCAGCAGGAGGGCGCGCCACCGCTGCCGGACGGCCTGCTCGTACTCGCGTCGCGCGTCGGCGGGGTTGCGGAGCTGCCGCCGTGTGGGCGTGTGCGTGAACTCGCGCGCCGCCGGGTCCGGCACGGGCAGGATGAGCCGGATCCGGCGGTTCGACGCGGCGAACTCGACGACGGCCAGGCCGCGGTCGTCGTCGCGGCCGTACGCGAACTGTCGGGCCCCGTACCGGGACAGCACCTGCTCGATGTCACCGCGGGTCTCTTTGCGGACGGACGGTGGTGCGGGCGGCGAACTTGCCTGTAGCCATGGGGTGCTCCTGGGAAACGTGTGGGGGTTCGGATTCGTGAACTACGGCGGGGTGCTACTCCCACCAGGCGACGGAGTCACGCGACACCGGCTCGTCCGGGTCGAGGTACTCGTGGTACCGGAACACCGCCGCCGCCGCTGCTTCCCGCGCCTGCGTGGTCATCTTCGTGGTCGCCCACCGCCAGTTCCCCTCCAGCCACACGGTGTGCATCGCCTGGTCGATCGGGTCCGGCTCGACCACGCGCCGCTGCAAGCGGATGACCACGGTGGGGATGACGACGAAGTACAGGTAGCGCCGGTCGACGAACACGCCGACCCACAGGTCGCGGTTCTCCACGTAGACAGCTACCCGACCGGCGGGGAACCGGGCCGTACGGAAGAGCCGGAGCCGGGCCTTCGACAGGTGGGTATACCGGGTGATGGCCGCGTCGACGGCCAGCGCGGCCACGACGACCGCCGCGGTCACTCCGAGGACAGCGGTGACCACGGCACCCCCTCCGGCCAGTTCGCCACGACCAGCAGCACCTCGGCGTGGCAGCGGAAACTCGGCGGGCACCAGCACGCCAGGTCGTACCCGCGCAGCTCGGCACGGGCCGCGGTCCGGTACTCGGGGAACACGTCGACGAACTGCCGGTACAGGTTGATGGCCTGGTCGACGGTCCGAACGGCGATGCCGGCGAACTGCCCGGACCAGCGTGCTGCCACCGTTCGGGGGTGGGCGATCTGCTGGTCCCAGACGGGCGGTGTCGTTCTGCCGATGTCGAACGGGTGTGCCCACTTCGACCGGACGAACCGGGGGGTCCGCAGGCCGATGTAGATCGAACCGGGGGGGATGATGCCGCCGAAGAGATCCCCTTCGACCTGGACCCGTTCAGGCATGACCGGTCCTGTTCGCGAGTTCGGCTTCGGCCCGGTCGGCGGCGGCGAGCCCGTCGGCGATCTCGGCGACGCGGTGGCCGGCGAGGACGTTCCGGACGGCGAAGACGACGTCGAGCGCGGACGCGTGCGGGTCGTGCCGCGCCACCGCCTGAAGTGCACGGATGAGCGCCCCCAGGGGGATGTTCCGCGACGACGGCCCGGGGTGGCATTCGAAGTCGACCGCGGTCCGGGCACCGAACGGCGCCCGGTAACACGTCACCGACGCGCCCAGCTCCTGGTCTTCCGGCCACGCCGGCATGATCGCGTCAAGCCACGTCAGGATCTGTGTGGCCGGCTCGGTCGCGGGCGGGTCCCCGGGCAGGTCCCGGGCGGCGCGCTCGGAGAAGAACTGCGGCAGGCCGGAGGTGCGTAGCTGCGCCATGTACCGCTGGTTCTGCCGCTCCAGCGAAGCGATCCGCCTCCGCACCTCGGCCAGGACATCATCGAGCCGGCGCTGGAGAAGATCCCGCTCCTCGACCACCTCGGCCACCGCGGCCGCGGTGCGGGCCTCGACCTCAGCGATCCGCGGTCCGGCGATCGCCGCGGCACGGCGTTCGATATGCCCCTCCAGATCAGTGGTGATCCGGGTCAGGGTTCCGAGCAGTTCGTCAACGTCGGGCATCGGCCAGCTCCTTCACTTCGTCGGCCCATGACTGGACGACCCCGTCGTAGATGAGACCGTCGAGACGGCGGCCGGCGGCGCCCTTGCCGACCCGCCACATGCCTTGCCAGTCACCGAACCTGGGCACCTCGTGCTCGGCCCGGACAACGCGGGCCGTGGCCCGGTCGAGCCAAGCGGTCGGTTCCCGGTCCCAGTCCAGACGTTGCCCTCCGGGATATCCCGAGTCGGCGACGGTGGGCTGGTACGGGGTGTACTCGCCCCACTGCTTGAAGTACGCCGGGACTCCAGCCGCTTCGGCCTGGTCGATCAGCGTCCGCGCCCAGGCCGGATGCATCGGTCGGGCTTTCGGACCCGATTCGCCACCGACGATGAGCAGGCTCAGGGGGTAGCGGCCGCTGTTGATCTGCCCGGCGACGACGACCTCGTCGAGTAGCGGCTCGGCGGATACGAACCGTTCTGCCGGGCCCTGCAGGTTGAGCAGAATCGGAAGCCTGGCGTCAGCCTCGCGTTGCCCCTCGACCGACGTTCCGATCCACACGTTCCGGGGCCAGTCGGTGCCCCACAGTTCCTTGGTCATCTGCTCAACCAAGTCGATGCGCTTCGTCAGCAACATCCACCGCAGGAACGGCGTCTCCTCGATCATGTGGAAGAACTCGCGTCGCCACTCGGTCACCTCGGGGTGGTCCTCGAAGACATCGGCGAGGGAGAACGAGAACACCCGCGGCCGGATGCCCGTTTCGTGTGCCTTCCGATTCCAGGAGAACGGTTTCCGCCGGTTCGCCGCCGAGGTCAGCCGGCGGGAGGCGTTACGTCCCCAGACCTGGGCACGACGCCGGTCGGTGCTCGGGTGCCAGCGACGTTCCTGCAGCTCGGCGTAGCAGAACCGGCAGCCGCGGGAGATCTTCGCGCATCCGATCCAATGGTTGTACGTGGAGTCGCACCATCCGATCTCGGTAATTTCACCCATCTCGACCGTCCGTCGTGACGAGATCGAGGTTGTACAGGCGGACCGCGTTGCAGATCGGGGCGCACGGCCACGCGACCTGCAGCCCCTCGACGCATTCGGGGCCCCATTCGGACCCGTCGTGGTGGAGGACCGAGCAGGCCAGGCATATCTCGCCGGCCGGCCGGACCTCGGGGCACTCGCCGGGGACGTCGCCGATGTGGTCGCATTCGCCGAGGACACATGCTTCTTCCCCGTCGAGCATGGCCAGCGGGCGGTGCGGTTCGAGATGGGTCAGGATCGACGCAGCCCGGTCGGTGTCTCCGGCGGCGGCGGCGAAGACGGCGCCGCGGAGCCCGGTGAACAGTGCCTCGTTGGGGACGTCACCGCCCCGGTCGGTGGCCCGGAAGATCCGCTCGGCGATGTCCAGGGGGGTCGGGGCCATGTCGGGCCGGAACCTGACCTGCCACCGGGTCCGGGTGAGTACGTCCATGAGCTTGAGGGTCTGGTCCAGATCGACCGGGCCGGTGTTGACCGACACTCCGTCGACAGACGCGGCGAAGAGCATGAATCTATGCACCGGCGCCCGCCCCTTCCTCGTTCGCCGCGGCGGCCAGCCGGGTCTGGTGGTCGGCGTACGGCCGGTCGAACTGTCTGCGCGGCATTCCTTCCGCTTCGGCGAGGGCGATTTCGGCCTGGACACCGGCGTCGGACCAGGTCAGGTTGTCGACCGTGTGCCCGCCACTGAACCCCGGCGGCGGGTGGCCGGCTTCGGCGTGGCGGCGGAGGTGCTCGGCGGCGGCGAGCCGGTCCGATGCGCCGAGCGCGAACAGCACCCCGTGGGCGGCGGCCAGGTGTAGCCGCACGTGGTCACCGGCGGTGGTGATCTGGTCGGATCCGCGCCGGTCCTGGATCAGCTCGGGGGCGGTGGGGGTGGGGGTGTAGCCGAGCGCGGCCCGCAGCGCCGCCTGGGCGGCGAGGAGGTCGGTGAGTGCTGCGATCGGGAACGGCAGGGCGTCTGCTCGTCCCATCCGCAGCGCGTCGTCCCATTGCAGGAACGTTCCGGCGGCCTTGCCGGCCCGTTCGGCGAGGACCTCGTCGAGAACCTCCTCGTCGAGGTAGAACCCGGACCGGGACCACGCCGCGGCGGCGTGCCGGGCGACGATGCGGAGGATGTCCTGCGCGAGCTGCCGACCGGGGACGAGTTCGACGCCCTGCTGGTCGTTCAGCTCCTGGGCGATCTCGTCGACCAGTGTGGGTTCCTGTGACATCGGGTCAGCTCCAGGTGATTCGGCGGGCGAGGAACGCGATCACGGCAGCGGCCAGAAGCACCTTGACCGAGTCGGCGGACGGTAGCGACACGGACGCGGCGGTGAACTGCCCGCCGGCGAGGCGCCACCCGGCGGCGACCGACACGGCGAACAGCGCGACGAACGCGGCCAGCAGGGTGAGGAGTTGCCGCTGCAGGGTCGTCGGGGCCCGGTCGGGTGCTCGGTGCCGGGCACGGTAGGGAAGCACGATGGTCGTCATGGCGCTTGGTGGACCTTTCTCGTTGGGGAACGAAATTCTTCAACTACACGCCGGCGTCGGAGTCCGACCCCGGGTCCTCGTAGCGTTTCTGCTGCCGGCGACGTTCGGCCCAGATCAGGTCCGCGGCGATCGGGGACAGGCTCGTGCCGCCGCCCGACAGGTCGGCGCCGACGCATTCCCGGACGCCCGGCTGCCGGTATCCGCAGTCGAACGACGGCCGGGCGTAGGCGCCCTCGTTCGCTGCCAGCTCGACGTGAAGCCAGCAGGGTTTGTCGTGGTGCAGCCCGGGGGGTCCGTGGTGTCCGGTACACAAAGGGCCGGCGGTGCATTCGACCCTCCGGTCGGCGGGGACGTCGCGGGCCTCGTGGATGAACCGGATCCCCGGGCACGACGCGAGCCGGACGATGTCCGGGTTGTCGGCGAGGCGCCCGGACCGTTCGTACTCCTCCGCCGCGGCCCAGCACCCTGACCGGCCGGCGTGGTACGACGGGCCGGGCGCACCGGGCAGCATCCGCGACGGCTCGGGGAACGTGAGGACCTTCTGCGCGGTCGAGATCGGCTCCCGGCAGGAGGCGCACATCCCGGCGGCGTGGGACGCCTCAAGCTTGCGGAACTCGGCCATCCGGTAGTCGGCCAGCGCCTGGCGGTCCATCTCCTGACAGGGCCACGGGTGGCCGTGGCAGGAGCACACCTTGTACGGCTCGATGAGCCTGGTCAAAGAGTAGACCGACGGCCAGACGGTGAACGACAACTCGATGGTGTTGGAGCCGTCGCGGAGCCTCTTCCACGGCTTCTCGCCGGGCAGGTACACGATCGGGCCGCGTTCGTGGCGGACGATCAGGTGGTACGGCCAGCACCGCTGACGCTCGTTGCCGTCCTTGCGTGTCGCCGCGACGAGCTTCTCGTACTTGGCGCGTTGCTCGTCGGTCAGGTCGACGTCACGGTAGACAATGATCTTGTGGACCCGCCACGCCGAGTACCGCCACGCCCACAGGTCCCCGACCTGGACACGGGCCTCACCCCCGCGTTCGCGTCGGTTGTCCAGCGACGGATCCCACCGGTTGGGGTCTTCGGCACCGTTGTCACGCAGCTGGTACGGAACTCGGGTCATCGGGTCACCTCCGTGGGGGTGTCGGACCAGGCCGGGCAGCCGACCATGAGCCCGGCGGCGGGTAGGTCGACACCGGCGGTGCACCGGTCGGTCGGGCACATCGGGGTGTAGCAGCCGTACACGTCGGCCATGCCGCAGCAGTCGGACCGTTCGAACAGGACGCAGGTTTTGCAGGTGCGGCTGGCCGGGTTGTACCAGCACCGGCCCATGTGTTCTACCGTCGCTGCCTTGTTCGCCCGGCGGCGCCTGCAGTGCGGGCATTCGTACCGGCGGACCAGCACGAGCAGCGGGGTACCCGCCCGGGTGTTCACGCTGCCTCCTCGGCCACGGCAGGGATGCGGCGGATTGTGAGGATGACCTGGCCGGCGGCCTTGTGACCCCGTTCGAGCTTCGGTCCGATCCGAACCCGGCCGGCCCGGACCAGGTACCGCTCGTCGTCGCCGTCGACGACGTTCCACCCGACCTCGATGACCTGCTTCTCCTTGCCGGTTTTCTTGTCGGTGACGTTGTAGATGCGCTGCTGGCCGAGCGCGTCGATGACGGGTTTGATCGTCTGTTCGAAGTTTTCGGCGTTGCGGGACGTCTGGTTGGTGGTGAACCGCAGCTCGATGTCGACCTCGATCCGGCCGAGGTGCTGCGGGACGCGCGCGTTGACGATCGCGGAGTACGCGGCGACCCGCCACCGCTTCTTCGCTTTGGACCACTTCATTTTCGCGAACCGGTTGTCGGGCAGGTTGTTCAGCGACTGCCAGCCGACCGGTGTCCAGGCGTTCTTGCCGCGGCCGCCCCAGACAGGCATGTTGACGACGACCGTCCAGGTCCGGTCGTCGGTCGGGTCGGCGGGGGTCGTCATCGCGGGATCAGGCTCCACCGGTACAGGAACCTGCGGGCGACGTCTTCGCCGGCGGCGACGGCCAGCGCGATGATGAACGGCTTGACCTCGCCCTCGGGCAGGACGACGGGGATGCGCTTGCGCTTGCGTTCGGCTTCCTCGGCCGCGTCCGGGTCGCTGCCCTTGTCGACCGCGTCGGCGCGGGCAGCGGCGATGTCCTGCTCTTCGGTGGCGGCTTCGTGCCGGGGGATGACGTAGAAGGCGTAGTAGACACCCAGGTCGTCTTCGGGCCAGTTGGTGTCGCCGAACTCGCCGCGGTGCCGGGCGACCTGCGCCTCGTCGGCCATGTCGGTCGGCCAGGCGAACCGGGCGATGAGGCCCTCACGTTCGGCGAGGCGGAGCATGAACAGGCTCTGCTGCCGCTCGGCCTCGTGGGGGATCGGCAGTTTCCGGGTGTCCTGTTCGGGCATCTGGAGGCCTTTCAACGGTTCGGGGGGCAGGACAAACACAACCCATGAACCTTAACCGGTACCCCGGGTTCCCCGCAAGGTTCAACCGGGGGGTGTGGGAAGGTCCCCACCACACCACGCCAACCCGTCCCCGCTGTCCCGCCGCGACGTCGACCGGCCACAACACATACACATCGCTGTCCGCGACCCCACCTCGGGATGCTGCACCAGCTCGCGACGCTCCGGACACTCCGGCCCGTCCAGCCCCCGACCCCACCCCGGCCGCCGATGCCGGCCCGTGACAACCGTCACCGCCCGCCCGTCCGGCGCCACCGGGAACACCAGCAGCGGCCGCACCGGCCCCGGAAACCGCCGCCACACCTCGAGCGCACCCCGGCACGACCCGCACATCGGATCCGCGCCCGGCCCGTACCTGGCCTCCACCATCCGCCCGCACCGCCCCGCGCACGGCCCACCCCGCGCGGTCGGCGGCCGGTACGGCACCGACGCCCACTCCGGCCACGTGTCGAAGTGCTCGCCCAGGGCGTCCCACGCCGCCGACTCGCACTCGTGCTCGCGGTGCCGGCGGCCACCACCGGACGTCGGCTCATCCTCGCCCCGGGTGAGCTGCTGAACCCGCCACTGCCCGGCCACCTTGACCAGCCACCACCGGCCGTCCGGGTCGACGACAGCCTTCCCCTCCGGAAGCGCATCGAGCCGGACCGGTTTCCCTTCCCGGCTCCGCACCGTCACAACCCGCGCCTGGCACTGCGGGCAGTCGGACACGAGAGCCAACGGCGCCGGCCCCGCAGGTTCCGGGGGAGGACCGGCCGGCGCCGCCGTCACGCGTTCGCCATCTCACGCTGCCGGGCCTTCCGCCGCTGCAGAACCGCGGCCAACGCCCGCTCCCCGGCCTCACGCTGCCGGTCCGTCACGACGGGCAGCGGCTCCAGACCGTTGGACTCGCCGAGACACGGGACGCACCCCTCGGCCGGCTCCCGCTCGTGCCCCTTCTTCTTGCACCGCGGCCCGACCCGGCGGTCCCGCTTCGGCGGCGCGGTCGCCGCCCACCACGGACCGTCCTTGAGAAGCCGCCGCGGCGAACTGGTGTGCCCGTGCCGGCCCTCGGCCAGCTCCCGCAACGCCGTCGCGCACCTGCGCAGATCACCGCGGCCCTGCGTCACCGCGGAGGCGAGCGCCTCCTCGACGACCAGCGCCGGCCACGGGGTGTTCCGGGCGAACCAGGCAACGAACGTGGACAGCTCGTTCGGGGGTTCGTCCTTCGAATCTTCCCCCTCCCCGGACATCGAGGTGATCTCTGCCGTAACAGGACCTTCGGACCGGGGGGGATCTTGGTTCTTCTCTAGGTGGTTCTTTTCTTCCTTATTAACATCGCCCTGACCACCCAGGCCCTGGGCGTCCAGGGCTTCGGACATGCCCTGACCGTCAGGGATTCGGCCATGCCCTGAATTTGAGGGCGTGGCCTGACCAGGGGTTTCCTGCTCCTCTCGGAGCTGAGGTGGAATTCGCTTCTTCGGTGCCGGTTTGTCCTTCTTCGCCGGGAGGACATCGCGGTCCTCCGGAGGTAGCGGGTCCATGAAGAACTCCAACGCCCAGACGAACGACTGACCGTCGGAGACCCTCGACAGCGTCAGAAATCCGGCCTCGCGGAGCCGGCGGCGGACCTGCTCGCGCTTGTCGCGGCCCAGCTCCTTGATGCAGGCGTCGAGGTTTTCCAGGGTGGTGTCGTAGTCGTCCGAGCACGACAGGCCGGCGCCGAGGTACATCCGCTCATAGACGGTCAGATCGGCGTAGATGTCTGTCCCCCGGAACAGCTCGTTCGGGGTGATGAGGTAGCCGTCGTTGAGGTTCGACCGGCGAACCTTGACCCGGATCCCGGGTGCCCGTTCCTTCGTCACCGGTCACCGCCGGTGGCGGGGCGCGTCGTGGGGTCGGTGGTCGTGTCGGAGCCGTGTGGGACGGGTGTGAAGACATGCATGACGGAACGCTCTTTCGGGGAAGAGCCCCGACACGCGCAAATCGCTTGGAGGACAGCATGAAGCGCCATCGGCCCGCTTCAGTTATGCTGTACGAGCACTTGCCCGTGCGAGGCGGATCTTAGGTGGATTGACGAAGTAGCAAATCGGTTTGGGTCAGGACACATTGAGGCGGCTGCGAACTCGACTCGTATCCCGGACCGGTGAAACACACCTCCCGCTTAGTGGCTCGAAGAGCCTTCCGGCCCCTCCCGATCATCGGGTGGGGCCGGACTCTTTTGGAGACCTGGTCCACCCGGCTTGCCCGTCGCATGATCGAGCAGGGTGTTGACGCTCTAATACGTTACGTCGTCAACAGGCCGATCGGGCGGCGCAACGCGCGCACGTCGTCGATGCCCTACTTGACCCGTTTGACGCTGATGGGCGGGGCTGTCCTTACCTTCGGTACGTCCATGCCCAGCTCAGCGTAATGCCTTTCGACCTCTTGCCAGTCTCTTTGCGACCCCGGCCGGCCGTGTCGGTACTCCCACGCCCCGTACACGCCGTCGGGGACCTCGGCCAGGATCAGCTTCGCGAACTCCTTGTCCGACTTTCCGCCGGACTCCCCTTCGGCGCCGCGCTCGTACAACGCGAGCGCGTACTCGATCCCCGCGTCGGTCGCGGCGACGGATTTCTGCGCTCCGGTGACGCCCGGCACGGCGTCGTCTCCCCAGCAGCGGCGCAGCCACGGGCACCGGTCGCACTGGAACGACAGGCCCGGCCCGCGGAGCGCGTTGCGGCGGTCCCCGGCGACCGATCGGCGTGGTGCGAGGTCCGGGTTGTCGTCGGCGAAGAACCGGATCTCACCCACCCGGTTGATGACGGACAGCGCGGCGGCGTTGGTGAACTCCTCCACCTCGACGTGGACCTGACCGGTGGACCGGTCGATGTACAGCCACACGACCCACCGGACGGGGTATCCGGCCTGGTAGCGGGCCAGCGCGTACCCGAGGACCTGCACCCGGTGTTCGGAGTAGGTGCCGCGGCGGCGGACCCCCCCGAGGCGCCACTCCCGCACCGATTTCAGGTCCCACACGACGGCGTCGGTGGCCAGGTCGAGGGTGCCGCGGATCGTCTCGCTGGCGGCGTGCAGCTCGACGGGTTCCTCCACGACGGCGGGGGAACCGTCGGCGTGGAGGAGGTCACCGAGGGACGGGAGGAGGTGTTCGTGGATCCAGGTGCCGAGCATCGCCTGCCGGGCCTCCTCGGCGACGACGACGTCGGACGGCGGGGTGCCGGCGATCTGGTAGGCGGCGGCGCGGGTGCAGCCGCCGAGCCCGGACATCGTCAGCCGGGTCGGGTCCCGGTCGGCCTGCCGCGTGGTGTTCTCATGCCGGAACGCCGTCCCGACGAGGTCGCGGGTGTAGTCGGCCAGGTCGACGGCGGTGCCGAACTGGTGCCGGTCCCGGCCGGCGACGACGAGGTCAGTGGATGGCACCGGTGCACACCCCGTCGATGTGGCCACCGGACCCGATCACGGCGAACGAGGGGCATCCACACTTCAGGTCACCCTCACCGGCGGGGGCGTCGAGGACGGCGGCGCCGGGCGGGCCGTCGGCCAGCAGCTCGGCGTTGGTGTCGAGCTGGTCGTGGGCCCGGTCGACGGCGACCTCGCGGGCGGCGGCCTCACGCGCGGCGGCGATCCGGAGCAGGCCCTGCAGATGCTCCTCGACGGTCCGGCCGGCGCCGGCGTGGTAACCGGCGAGGTCGACCTTCTTCGACTTCGCCGTCTTGATCAGGGCGCGGATGTCGTCGGTGCCCGCGTCGTTGGTGACCTGGCTGAGGAACGCCCGCACCTCGTCGGACACCTCGTCGGGTTCCGCCTCGGCCGGGCCGGCGGCGGCGGGGCCGTCGCGCAGCTCGCCGCGGAGGTAGCCGAACCCGAACAGCATGTCCTGAGCGAACCGGCGCCCGCCCCGCATCAGCGCGCGGGCGTACAGGTTGTCGTCGGGGTACCGGACCCAGTTGTCGGTGCCGGCGACCTCGGCGGTGCGGGCGTCGCCGATGGTGTACCCGGCGACGCCGCCCTGCCGGCCGTCGGTGAACGTGAACGTGAGCTTGCACCACTTGCCGGGTTCTGCTTCGACGGTCCAGTCGGCGCCGCCGCGGCGGAGCAGCGAACCAGCGAGCTGTGCGGACATGCCGCCGGAGCCGTCCGGTTCGAAGAACAGGTGATGGATCGCCACCATGACGGGGATGTTCATCCCCTGCGCCTGCACGATGAGGGCCAGCAGGTCAGCGGACCGGCCGCGGTACTCGTCGGGGATGACCCGTTCGGCCAGGGCCAGGTACTCGGCGAGCTGGATCTGCTTGTCCAGGTCGGTGGGGCCGTTGTAGCAGGCCACGTCGAGAGGTGGGGTGAACGGCGGGGCCGCGGTTGCGGTCAAGGGATCCTCACAGGGCTGCCGGGTGATCTTCCGCACGGGAGTACGGAAGGTGACATTCCGGAGGGGCCGCTGCTACGGTCATACCGCGGTCTCGGTCGCCCCCGGGTGGATCAGGTCCGTCTCGTTGGTTGTGAGTCGTCGCTGGCCGTGAGGATGTCCAGTCCTTAGATCCTGGCCAGCGGCGGCTTACGCGTTCAGTCGCCGGTCCGCTGCTTCGGCTGGCCCCCGCGCCGGCCGGCGCCGGGCGGTTGCCGCTTCGACATGTTGGTCCGCTCGTGCCGGGTTCGGCCGTGCCGGATCCGGCCCTTGATCAGCGTCCCGGTTTCCACATCGAGGGTGTAGCCGCGGGCCTGTTCGGCCAGTTCGAGCAGGCGGCCGAGTTCGACGCACTTGCCCGTCTGATTGACTTCGTCGATCTCGAGGTACGCGGACGGGTGCGGCGGAACCCGTACCTCCATCTCGTCTCCGCGCTTACCGCTGCCGTAGATCCGCTGCGGGCTGGTCAGGCCGAGTCGTTCCGCGGCCTCGATGTTGTTGACGAGGGTGCGGTCGAGATACCAGTCTCGGCGGCGGGGGTCCACGTTCGGGTCGGCGTTGAGGCGCTGGCTGCGCTCCAGGAATCTTTCCTCGCGCTCGCGGGCCATCTTTGCCCAGCGCTCGCGGCGTTGTGCGCTGGTCGACGCCACGACCGGTGCCTCCTCTGCGGTGAGGGTCATGTTGGGGGGACCTCCAAGTCAAGATCACAGGATGGCACGAGTGTACCCGTACCCCGGGTACTCCACAAGATTCTGTGAGTGTGGGTGATCACGCAACAACACAGCGGTGCCCGGACCCCGTACAGGGTCCGGGCACCGCGCCGGTGTTCAGGAGTTGCTGCCGACCAGACACCTGCCGGCCCACGGCTCGACACGCGTCCGGCCCCGGTTGTAGTGCGGCACCGGATCGGGCTTCGGGTACACCACCCGGTGCCAGTTCTCCATCTCCTCACCGTTGCGGTCGCGGTACACGTACCGGCCCAGCGCGTCCGGCTCTCCCACCCCCAGTTCGCTGAACTCGTCGACCTCGAAGATCTCGGTGATTCCGAGAACCTCCAACTCCTCCTTGGTCAGGCAGCCGACCTCCCGCTCCTCACCTGCCGTCACCTCGTAGGCGTCGGCCTGGGGAACGTGGGAGAACGCGTCGTTGAACTCGTCGACCAGCGCCACGAACCGCTCCTGCCAGCCGGCCGGCATCGACTGCAGCAGCGTCCGCGGCATCACCAGATAGTTGGAGTACGACAGCCCGAACGAGGTGTGAATGTCCCGACGGGGCCGGGTATCCGCGCTGGCCGGCCGGCCCTGGCAGGACAGCGTCAACGCGGCGATGGCGTACTCGGAGGCCTTGATCTCGCCGTCGCCGGTCAGCCGCCACCCCGTCCCGGCCCGGCGGACGTATCCCGCCGCGGCGAGCGCGGCCATGTAGTCGGTCACGTCGAGAACCGGCCCCTCAGCCGTGACCAGCTGGTCACAGCTGTCGCGGTGCTCGACCCGGCCGGCGGCGACGGCGCCGAACAGCGCACCGGACACGGCCGACTCGATCAGGGGTGGGGACTTTCGTCCGGCATGGGTCATGGTGGTGGTCACCCTTCCTGGTTGGTGGAAATGTCGCAGGCGTCCGATACGGTCGCCGGTTCAGTGCCTGTGCTCGCCGGGCAGCAGTGGTGCCGGGTTCCGGTGTGTGCCGCGGCGGCCACGGCCTGTTCGATGCCTCTGGTGTGGATCGCGTCGGCTTCGTCCAGGGGCAGGGCGACGAGGTTCTCCTGCCGGCACGCGGTCACGAGGGCGTCGGCGATCGTCTGCACGGTGGCCGGACCCAGGTCGGCGGCGGCCGCGGTGATGATTTGCTTGAGGGCTTCGGTGACCGAACTACCGGAGACGAGGCTGGTGCGGGGCGGGGGGTTGCCCTTCCACAGGTCGAGGACGGTTCCGTCGTCCAGGACGACGATGGTGTCCTCGTCGATGTTCGACGCCCATGTGTCGAGGTACTCGTCGAGCTGTCCGGCGTCGCGGGCGGCCTGGAACCGGGCTCGGCTGACGTCGGTGATGGTCCGCTCGCCGTGGGAGACGAGTCGGATCGTGATGGTGCCGTCGGGCACCGGTTGGTCGGGCATCGGCGTACGCTCCCCGGTCAGTAGTTGCGGAAGGGGTTGCGGTAGACCTGCCGGACGGTGGCCAGGGCCCAGCTCATGCGCAGGCACGCCTCGCCGGGGTGGTCGCCGTACTCCTTGGCGACGACGCCCGCGCACCCTTCGACGGTGAGTCGTCGGATCGTGGCCTGTACGGCCGTGGTGACCTCGTCGGCGGTGGGGCAGGTGCTGGGCTGGACGGGGCTGGCGAAGAGCGCCTCTGCCGCGTCGTGAAGTTTGAGCATGGCGGTCTCCCTCCGTCAGGTGGTGGGGTCAACCCCCACCTAACGGAAAGGTACCCGTACCCCGGGTACTCCCACAAGGGGAACCAGGGGTACGGGTACCTTTTCTTTCCCTGGGCGGGTCAGAACGCCCCGTCAGCGACCTGGAACACCGTCAGGCCGAGCCGCCGCCACATCCGCACCACCTGATCCCGGTCGTCGAACACGTACCGCACCCGGTAATGGCGCCGGATGTGCCGGTCGAACAACTCCTGCTTGACCACCGAGTCGCGGCGGCCGTCACCGGCCGGCCGCATCAGCAGCAGCTCGTAGTCGGTGCCGTAGTTCACGGACAGCCACTTCTCCGTGTCGGGCCGGCACTTCTCCGACCTGCCCGACATGAACACGATCAGGTCGCCGGCCTCGCGCCGCTCGACCACCGCATCGAGGACCGGCTGGTTCGGTTCGTCCCCGAGGACCCGGGTTTCGTCGTACGGGGACCGGTCGCCCCGCAGCGCGACCGTCCCGTCGATGTCGACCAGCGTCACCCACGGCTGGCCGGGCCCCGGATCCATGTACGGCCGCACCGGCACGATCTCGGGCCGGGGCAGTGGATGCCCCCGGCCGGCGACGTGCGCAGCGTGCAGTTTCTCGATCACCTCCGGGGGGACGAACCGGCCGCCGAGGGCCAGCCGGGCACGGTTCTGCTCCAGGCACGTGGCCAGCGGCACGTCGGTCATGTCGACGATGCCGAACAGTGCACCGCAGTCGAACGCGGTCTCCTGCAACGCGGCGACGAACTCCGTCTCGAGGTTCATGTCGTGGACGACGACGTCGTTACCGGCCCGCAGCATCGTTGCGATGAGGACGTGCTCGGCCTGGGTGACCTGCTTCTCCTGGGCGGCGGTGCCGAGCCGGCGGCCGTGGAGGAGGACCCGCAGGTCGTCGCGGGACACCATGACCGTCCGGTCCGGGGCCTCTCCGACGAGATGCTCCGCCAGGGTCGTCTTGCCGCACCCCGGGATGCCCCGGATCGCGATCAGGCGCGGCTGTATCTGAGGCTGCGTCACAGGTCTGCCCCGTCCGGTTCGAACCCGGGCACGTACACGGTCCGCGGGCCGCGGCCGCCGTCGTTGCGGGCGGTGACCGCGGTGAAGTCGCCGGACACGACGGCCAGGTCGGTGAAGTCGCGGTCCAGCCCGGCGACCGGCGCCCGGTAGAGGACGATCGTGGAGTTCGGCCCGCCGGAGCTGAGCAGCTCGACCCGCCAGATCCCGTCGCCGTCGCTGTCGTCGAGGTGGACGCGGAGGACCGTTCCGTCGTTGAACTCGAACTCGCCCTCGCCGGGGTACCGGCCGTAGTTGTAGAACTCGTCGTGGATGGCGCCGGTGAAGTCGACCAGGTCGTCGCTGGCCCCGCTGACGTGCACCGTTCTCGTTGTTGTCATTGGACCTTTCCAGGGTTGAGGTCGGCCAGCGCGAGCTGGCCGGCCACGTCGGTGACGAGGGGAGGCTGCGGGTGCCACAGCTTCAGCCACCCGCGGGTGGGTACCGGTGTCGGCAGCGCGATGACGGTGCCGAGCTGCCAGTGGTAGATCCCGTCCCCGGGCATGGCCCACGGGCCGCACCGGCACCGCCGGTGCCGCATCGTCGTCGGCTCGCACACGCCGACGACCTCGGTCAGGGCGACGATCGCGCTCGTGTGCGGTGCGGTCATCGGCCCGGCCGGGCGCATGGGGTGGGGGACCCGGTCCCACGCCGTGCCGGCGTGGATGAGCAGCCACCGCAACGCGACCGGTGGCGCCCAGGTGCGGTTCTCGATGTTCTTCCCGTGATGGGCGACGTAGTGCGCCCACGGGTTGCGCAGGGTCAACGCCGGCACCCCGGCGAGTAGCAGCTCCCACGCCTCCCGGGTGACGGTGACGGTCACGGGCCGAACAACGCGTCGGCGATGTCCTCCATCCGCGTCGCGGCGGCGACGGACTCCGCCGACGTCGAGAACTCGGCGGCGTCCGGCGGGATTTTGGACGGCTCCAGGTCGAGGTTCCCCCGGACGTCGGGAAGCCGGTCGAGCCGGTCGATGGCGGCGTTGACGGCGTCGGCGTCGGGGTAGGGGCCGATGATGAGGATCTCGCGCTCGTCGTCGAGGTCACCGAGGTAGCTGGTCACTCTGATCGTGTGCATGGGGGCACCTTCCGTTGGGGAACTTCGCTGAACGTTATCGGTCGGGTACGACGAGTGGACCCCGGTAGCCGTACGGGTCCGGATGTTTCACATACGGTGCACTAACCGGGTCGAGGAACACCTGCCGGCCCGACGCGAGCACCAACGGAACCTCCTCCACCGGCACCGGCTCGCCGTCGTCGTCGTACTCGTGCTCGAGGGACAGGCCCCGCACCCCCGCCGCGTTGACCTTGACCTCCTCACCGGACGCGTCGACGAAGACGACGGTCGGTCGGGACTCGACCCACCGGTGGCACCGCGTGTGCAGGAGCAGCAGGTTCGCCAGGTTGTTCGTCTCGGCGAGGCTGGTGCCGCCCATGCCACGGGCCCGCCGGTGCTGGATCTCGACCTGCTG
>JACCDR011014256.1_pt1 | contig 22352 bp, 30 predicted proteins | sample 7446431 | NCBI WGS metagenome assembly JACCDR01 (sample SAMN15323443, study PRJNA562643) | freshwater metagenome | isolation source: river surface water | place: USA:Blue River Watershed | collected 2017-08-17 | reverse complement strand
TGTAGTCGGCGGCGGGGGTCTGAGTGCGGGTCGGGGTGGGGGTCTGAGTGGTCGGGGTCTGGGCATGGCTGACGGTCGGGGTCAGGGTCGGGGTACGACCAACTTCAGCACCCGAGTCTGGAGTCTGGGTCTGAATCATGGTTGCCATGATGACAGACCCATGTCGGTTTTGACAGGTTGCCCAGACCCCCGACTGCGCCCGTTTTCACGTCTGCCCCGACTTCTCCCACGGGCTTCGCCGTGCCGGTGTTCACGTTCCGCGCGCAGCCACTGCCGCCCGGGCGGACGGTCTGCGAAGCTTGAGATCAGGAGTCGGTTTTGACAGAAAGGCGATTCGCCGTGGCGAGCAGCGCAACAGCCCCCAAGACCTTGACCCCCGTGCCGCCTCCTCCGCGAGGAAACCCCAGCTCACAGGCCATGAGGATGAAACCCGGAACCGCAGCGAAGATCATTGGCAAGGACCTGCGGACCATCGAGCGGTGGATTGACCAGGGGGTCCTCGCCGGCGGGCGTCCGCCGGTGCCCGGCTCCCATCGCTGGGTCGATGCCCGGCACGCCGTGGAGATCGCCATTGCAGCCGGCCGGGCGCACCTGATTCCCGAGGAGTGGTACTTCGCGGTACCGGATCGGCTCCGCGATCGGCTACCGAAGCGGCGCCGGCCGAAGGTGACCCAAGGTCACTTGCCAGCGCAAACAGGCGGCGCTCACGACGCGGCTGCCGGTGTCGAGCAAGCTCCCGGGGCCACGAACCTCCCTTGATCCCTTGACGTGACAGTCAGTGATTTCTATTCTTGGCCTCGCGCGTGCGCATGCGCGCCGCGCGTAGGGGCCGGTTTTTCTAGGGGACGGTCTCGAATAGAAAACACGGGCCGTGACGACCGCCGACCGACCGCACACGGAAAGGGGCCCGGACCACCCATCACTGGGTCGGTCCGGGCCCCTTTCCGTGTGCGGGATTGAGGGCCGTTACTCGCTGCTATCCGGGGGCCGCCAGAATCCCGCGGCGGCCGTTTTCCAGGCGGCGATGAAGCCGATCACGGCGAAGACGATCGCGCTCGCCCTGCCCGTCCAGTGCTCGGCGCCGAGGGACATCTTCATGACGTTCGCCATGGCCGACATGATCACCGCGGCCCAGGTCCATCGCAGCGCGGAGCGTGCCTTGTCACCCATGGTCTACTTCCGTTCCTTGTCGGCGGCCGGGGCCGCGAGCGTTGTGGTCATTCCGGTGGGCCAGTGCCAGGCCCGTACCCGGACGGGCGGCACCGGGTCGTGCGGGCCGAGTCTGAGTACGGATCGGCGGTTGGACAGGATCGCATCGGCGACCGAGGCGAGGTCTGAGTAGGTCGGCCGGCAGTCGGGTGCCGTGGTGCCGGTCTGGGCAGTGCGCCACCCGGTCGGGGTCTGAGTCTCGACTCGGTACCTCAGCGACTCCAACGTTCCCCGACTCTTGGAGAGAGGCTCACCCAGACCCAGACCCGACGCCTCACTCAGACCCCGACCCTCACGCCGACTCGGCGCGGGCAGTCGCTCATCCCCGTCGGCAGTCGGGGTCGGGGTCTGGTCCGGGGTCGGGGTCGGGGTCGGGGTCGGGGTCGGGAGGTCGTCTCCTTCGATCACCCACGGCGTCGCTGTGCCCGCCTCAGTCTGGATCCGCCACACCGAGTGCCCGCACGGCCGGCACCGTGACCGTTCGACTGTTGAACCGTCGGCGCGGGGCTCGCCGGTTTCGGCGGGCCGGTCCCCGGTGCTGTGCTGGCCGGGCGGGCAGGGGTCGGTGAGGTTGGTCCACACGCCGTCGGGGTCGGCCGCGTCCGGATCGGTGAAGACGTGCACCCGGTACGCGATGGCCTGCTGGTCGACGCCGACGAACGCGGCGTACCGCGCGCCCTGATCAGAAGCGGACTCGTGGGGGAGCGCGTCGTCGAGTCCGCAGGTGACGCTGGTCCAGGAGGTGCCTTCGGTTTCGGAGGTCTGCAGCAGGTACACGCGGGTGGTGCCGGGCTGTTCGCCGCGGGCGTGGTAGCCGGCCAGCTCGGCGCGGCACACGTCCAGTGCGGCGCTGTGGCGCCGGGTGCGTTCGTAGTTGCCGGGCCTGCCGTCGGCGATCGCGGCGTTCTCGGCGTCGACGGCATCCTCGAGGGCTCGCCGCGCTCGCAGCAGTCGCGTGTCGAGTTCGCGGATGCGCCGGTCGTCGAGCGGGTTGCGGGCGCCGGGTGCCAGCGGCTCGGCGGTGTGCGGGCCGCCGTCGAATGCGTTGGTGCAGTCGATGTTGAACCGGAGGCAGCTGTGGCGCCAGGTGCCGTCCACCTTGATGACGGGCTGGTGGCAGTGGGCGCACGCGCCGGTGCCGGTGACGGGGGCGATCTCGTAGGTCTTGCCCACCTGTGGGCCGCCGTGGTGGTGAAGCCGCAGGTCGGTGGCGCAGCGCCAGGCGTCCTCGATCTTGGTGTAGGACTCGACGTACGGCTCGCGGTTTGGCCGGCGGCCGGCGCGGACGTCGGCGGCGATCTGCAGGAAGTCGTCGCGGGAGTATCTGATCTTGCTTGCTTCGGATTCGAGGTGCTCGGCGTAGCGGACCCGGTCGGTGATGATGTGCAGGATGATGTACTTCGGCAACTGCTCGTCGACGGGCCGGCCGGTGTCGCGGTAGATCAGCTGGCCGTTGTGGTTCCAGCGCACCCCCCGGCCGTCGATCTTGGCGCCGTCGCCGCAGTTCTCCTCGGCCCAAGCGGCGAGCAGCCGGGGGTCGAGGGTGATCAGGTGCTGGGGTTCGCCGCCGGGCGGGGTGACGGCTGCGGCCTGGTCGCCGTCGTCCGGGGTGTCGGCGGCGGACAGCCGGCTGCCGGTGTCGACGCACAGCCGGATCACGGCCCACTCGAAGTCGTCGTAGGTGAACTCGCCGAGGGCGAAGCCGTCGCGGATCTGCTCGCGGATCTCGGCGATCCGGACCGGCCGGGACCGCCAGCTGGTGGCGTTCTGGTAGGTGGCGATGATCCGGTCCTGGGCGTTGCGGACCCGGCGCCACCGGTTGATGAAGCGGTAGGTACTGGCCAGGGTGGGCTGGCCGGAGCAGATCGAGCCGTGACCGTACAGGCCGGCCAGCTGGTGGCCGTACGCCGACCAGGTGCCGTCGCGCTGCTGTGCCACCTCGACACCGCCGGAGGACCGGTAACGGGCGGGGGAGATCTGCGTGAGCGTGGGCCCGACGAGTTCCTGGTCGGCCGTGCGGATCAGGCATTCGGGGGTGCACGCGTCGACGTGCTCGTCGTGGTCGGGGTCCTCGTCCCAGCGCTCGCACGACATCCAGCCCCGGTAGTTCGCGAGGACAACGAGGTCGTCGGGGTGCTGAACGCAGGTGGTCTCGGTCTCGAACGCGAACCGGACGTGGAACTGGGGCGTTGAGCCGCTGGCGGCGACGTGCTCGAGGACGGCGACGGTGCCGAGCGTGATGTGCTTGACGAGGTCGCCGGGCGTGGCGTCGGACAGCGTCGGCCGGCCGGCGTTCATCACCGCGGCGCGGCGGGCGGCGGCCTTGTCGTCGTCGACGGCCTCGGTGGGCCACTGCTCGGGGGTGCCGGTCTCGGCGAAGGCCGTCTTTTCGATCGCGGCGCGTACGCGCGGGATGAACCGGGTCTCGGCGTCTTCGATCGCGGCGGCGCGTGTGTTGGCGGAGGCGACGGCGCCGAGGTAGTCCTTGCCGTGCTCGGGCATCGGGATGAGGACTCCCCAGCCGTCGCGGCGGGTCTCGCCCTGGCGGACCTCGACGCCGGTGGGAACGTGCTGGTAGTGGCCGGCGGACTTCTTGGTCCAGTTAGGGGGGAGTCGCATGTGGGTTCTCCTCGGCCGGTGGGGCGCTTGGGCAGCCCCGCTGAGCCGAACACTACACCCGATTTCGGAAAGCATGTGCACCGCTGTTCGGGCTTTCCTTCAGATGGTGAACTCAGGTGACGTCCCACGCCGTGTTTGCGCTCGTCCTGGACCCGACGAGGGAAATGCCCTGGGCGACAACGGCGCGCAGATCAGCGTCGGGTGCGAGTGCTTCATCCAGGTCGCCGAGGGCGAAGCGAAGCGCGAGCAGGATGCCCGCGGTCGGCGGCGGCGAGCCGGGCGGCCAGGTCGGCACGGCGTCGGCGAGCTGGTCGAGACACAGGTCCTCGGCGATGTCGTCCGGCATCTCCGAGCGGCGCGCGACGAGCGCTGCGGCGACCTCGCGGATCTGGTCGTCGCGGCCGGTGGGGGCCGGCGCGGCGGCGGTGACCTGCTGGCGGCCGAGGCGGGCGAGCAGGCGGCGGATCCGATCGATCAGGCTCTGGCCGTGGGTGAGGCCGAGGACGGCGCCGACGGTGCGGCGGTTGCGGCCCAGCTGCTCGGCGGCTTGCAGCAGCCACAGCTCGAAGGCCTCTCCTTCCCACCACAGCCACAGGCGCAGGGTGAGCGCGTCGGTGATGTCGTCGCCGGTCTCGTCGGCGAGAAGGCCGTTGTGCCCGCGGCGCCGCAGGTAGGTGAGCACCTCGCGAGGGTCGTCGGACAGCGCGAGCGGGTGGTCGTCGTGGGCTCGGCGGCGGCGGGCGTGGATGCCTCGCAGGGCGGCCTCGTAGTCGTCCCGCGTCGGCCGGGGCGGGGTCGTCATGGGTTCAGCACTTTACTGAAGGCAGGGCTGGTTCCATGGTCTGGACGCGAAGCGACCCCCGGCTCCCGTCTGGGGGTCCGGGGGCCGGGGGTCGCGTTCTGGCTGGTCAGCGCTACGGGGTCTGTCGTGCTGACCAGCCTTGGCCCGGCGAGGAGGGCGACTCTCCGGCCGGGCCTGGCAAGGAAGACGTCGGGTACGGCTCCTTCCTGCCGGGGTTTGCCTAGGGGCACACCAGCAAGCTACACCGAATAAGGTTAAGGTCACAACACGGAGCTACAGATTTTCTGGATCGGGTGTAGAGTCGGATCATGGGGAAGCTGCGAAAAGCCGTACTGCTCGATCAGTTGCACGCCTTGAGTGCGGATGGCCTGACTGTCTCCACCGCCCAGCGATGGACCTACCCGGCTGCGCCGGCGGCCCGGCCGGTGAGCTGGGCGTCGCTGGTCCGCAACGGCACGATGCAGGAGCTCAGCGAGTTCCGCGGCGTCGCCGCGCAGGAACAACTCGAGCAGAACTGGCGCAGGCTCATCGAAATGTATGAACCGACCAGGCTCACCGAAGATCAGATGTGGTCGAGGTTGCGGGAGCTGACCGGCATCGAGCAGTCGAAATGCGCCGGTGCCGGGCCGTGCCGTGGCGAACTGCCGGTGGCATGGCCGTACTGCCCGGCGTGCGGGCGCGATCAGCGCAACGTCTCGAGTGGCTCGTTGTCCGGCACGCGCCGCCGTGGTCTGCTGGTGCTGGACCTGCGGAAACCCCAAAGTTGATCTATAAGTTGATCTTAGAATTTCGACGTACAGCGATCATGGAATTCCTCGGCCCTCACCTTCTTGCTACATCGGATGACGAAAAATCCGTACACGCCATCGTGCACTTTCGTCATCCCGGAGTACCTTGAGGGCTTCCGAGCGGACCGCCGCTACCCCGGCCCGCTTCCGCACCGAGGGAGTCCTGCCATGTGCCAACACCTCAACCCCTGCCCGCCGGCCGACGCCACCGACCGTGAGGCGGCCCGGGTCATCGCCACGCACCTGGAACAAGGGTGGAGCCTGCTCTGCAACGGCGTCGTGCTCTTCGAGGACACCGGCGAGCTGCTCCCGGACGGCACGATGATCGATCCGCATCGCGGCCCGGCGCTGCACGCACTGGCTGCCTGAACAACAGGGAAACGAGAAGGCCCCGACCACCAGCTCGGTCGGGGCCTTCTCGTTTCCCTGTCCAGCAAAGCGGACCGGCCGGCGCCGGAAACGCTGATGGCCACCGTCTAGGAACACGGTGGCCATCGCGGAGTTCATCGGCGCTCGGAATCGCCGACCCTTCTTCCTGTGTGCCCAAACCAAGAGAACAACACGAGGTGTACCAGCGAGGTTAGCAGGAAGGTCGCGTGGTGACAGAACCGCTGATCTCCCAGCAAGGTGACGCACAGCATCCTGGGACAACGCGACCCCCGCATCATGTGCTGCGGGGGTCGACGTCCCGGAGCCGATCCCGGGTGACTGGCAAAGAAGTACGAGGCACACGATACCCGAAGCCAGGGGTTACCTTCTGGGCATCCGCCCGGCGCTCGGCGCAACCCCTCCAGGCTGCGAACAAGCAAGTCACTACCCCGAGATGCAGAAAAGGCGCGACGCCGTGTTGTAGATTTTCCTCGGGTCGGCGTAATGTTGACCTGCCCGAGATCAACGGGCACCACCGCCCCCTCGACCTGGAGGTAGCCGGATGCTTCACGCAACACACGGCGCCACGGCGCAACCCCTCACCGGCGCAGACCGGGAAGACCCCGAACGGCGACCGGTCCGGCTTCTCGTTCCGACCGCACGCCGTGACGACTGGTACCTGACCCCCCAAGCCACGCTCCTCGCGTCCGACCTCGGCATCAACCGGCACACCACCAACGACGAACTCAAGCAGCTCGCCGCCAGTAGCGGCGACACCCGGGCCACGCTGGCCGAGATCACCCAGTTGCGCGACGGCCTCGCCACGCCCCGCGACGTCAAAGAGGCCCGCGAGTGGGGATTCATCGTCCGCGCCAACGAATACGAGAACACCGAGGAACTCGACGACGACCCCACCAAGAACCTCGGTTGGTGGTGGGTCTACGACCCGTACCGCACCGAGAGCCGATTCGAGCGCCGGGCCCGCTACCTCGCCGACCAGCGCCTGGTCGACACCAAGGGCCTGGCCCGGCTCTACTGCCGTGCCTACCCCACCATCCGCAACCTGAAGATCAATACCGCGCTGGCTCGCGATGTCGTCGCCGACAAGCCCGGCGCCCGGGCCGCAGCGACCCAGAAGTTCCTGAGCCAGAACCCCGGATACTCCGAGTCCCACGCGGCGGCCGCAGCGCTCGCCTCGGCCCGCCGGTTCGTATTGCGCGGAGCACCCTTGCCCGCAGCCCGCGGCGGCCAATCCGACCTGTTCACCGTCTCATCCGGACTGAATGCCGCCCGCGTCGGCACCCGGCTCGACGAGTGGTACGAGTTCGCCGAAGTGCTTCAGTCCGGCCGGCCCCGCGGTGCTCGGACCCGGAACAAGACCAAGACACCCGCCTGACGGCAAGGGCCGGTTCGCTCCGCACGGGGGAAGGAGCGAACCGGCCTGACAATCCTCAACATACGCCCACCCAGCACCCTGGACCAGGGAGGCACGACGTGCGTCACCTGCCCGAACGACGGCAACCGATCGGCAACCTCCGCAGGGGACTCGCCCCGCAACACCGCGACGCCGACGAGATCCGTGGCCAGGTCCGCGGTGGCCGACGCCCACTGATCGTTCACGCCGTCAGCGCCGTCAGCGACAGGAAGGTCGCCCGCGGGAACGCTCACCTCACCGGCTGGGGATACCTCGCCACCGACGGCACCTACGGATGCGGCAAGATCCCCCAGTTCGCCAACGCCGGCGACATCGACACCACCACTCCACTACGAGCCGTCTGGCACGCGATCGCCGGCCGGCTCGCCGATGAGCGCCTCACCGTCGCCACCGACAGCCCTGCCGCCGCCCGGATCCTGAAGGCCTGGCAGTCCGGATCGACGCAGATGCCCGCCCGCTACACCGGCCGCAGCAAAGGCGGTCCCCCGACCCTCGAGCTGCTTCGCCGGGAAGTCGCCACCCACGCAGGCAATCTCACCGTCCGGCAGGTCCGCCGCGACGACGAAACTCTGACCATCGGCGCCGCCACTCTCGCCCGTCTCGGACTGCGATGGGCCGCTGAGGCCCTAACAGAAGACGACGTCCAGGCCCGCGCTGTCGGGCTCGCCGAAGGTTTCATCGCCGACTGGAAGCGCCGATGAAACCAGCTCTGAACAGCGTTAACGCCGGGTCGGTTCTCCAGTCAGGGGCCGGCCCGGTGCTGCCTCAACGAAACGATCACGGCCTGATTACGTCCCACTCGCGTGGCGTTCGCCACCATGTCGGCGGTGCCGGGTCTACCATCCGATCGAACCCATGAATGCGTCTGGGCCCCGCCAGGGGTGGCGGGGCCCAGACAACGAACTCCGAAGATCAACACGGTTCGCAGGCAAACAAAAAAGGAAGCGAGGTGAGGCCAATCGGGGACCGGTTTGGAATGCCAGTTGGGAGCTGGCCCAGACCCCTCGGTAGCGACGTTCCGACTTCACCGAAGTAGCTATCCAGTTGTGCCGCCCGATCCATATCTCGGGTTCGCAGGCGTTGACGTCATCATACCTGCCCGGGCTGACATTTTCGCCCTCAGGCTGTGCCGCCACGCTCCTGCGCCCCGGGTAATTTCACCCAAGGAGCACCCTTGCGCGCCACCAGCGCCTATCATCGCCGGTCACCTGCACAGAACCGGCGCGGCAACTGGACGATCTTCTCTGGCCGCTTTCGCCTGGGCGGCTCTCGGTCGCATCCTTTCGTGACAGAGGTCATCGCATGACCGAGATGACTCTCACCTCCGACGGTGCTCGCCGTGTCACTCCGTGGACTCAGCTGCACGACTGGGTTCGGATCTCAGGGATTTCCCCGACGGCCTCGTCGCTCTACTGGGTCATGAAGATGCACGTCTACGTCCGGGCCGGTGACAACAGCGTGAAGACCTCCACCGACGAGCTGGCAGCCCTGTGCGGCCTGTCGCGGGGCGACAAGGTCACCCGGTACGTGCGGGAGCTGGAAGGCATCGGGGCTGTCTCTTCGAAGCTTGAGGGGATGCCCGCTCGCAAGGTCTACGTCGTTCATGAGGACCCGCCGCCCGGGTACACCGGGCCGTTGACCTTGAAGGAATGGTACGAGATCCGGCGATCGGTGAAGGCACTCAAGGAGCGGCAGAACGAATCCGAGAAACCGCAGGTCAGCGCTGTTCCCCCCGAATCGGGGGAACAGGAGAACGCCCCGGACCGGCCGTCGGCAAAACCGCAGGTCAGCGCTGTTCCCCCCGAATCGGGGGAACAGGCCCTGTTGCCCCCAAATGGGGGGCTCCCTGTTCCCCCCTCTAGGGGGCACTTACAAGAAGAAGAGGTTTTACAAGAAGCTACTTCTTCTCCTTCTTCTGCCTTACCTCACCCTGAGTCACCCACGATCGAGCAGGAGAAGGAGACCGGAAATCTTCCTGACGATCAAGACCATTCGGTGGTCGCCGCTGGTCAAGGGCTCACCGCTGAAGAACAGGACTTGTTCGACGAGTGCATGACGCTGAGGCCGGACTGGTCGCCGACTCGACTTCGCCAGGTGTTGTCCGATCCGGATATTCGGGAGCGGCAGGATCGCGACCTGGTCCGCCGGGCGTTCCTGATCGGTACCCAGACCGGCCGGACCCAGCCGGGCCGCATGTTGGCGAAAGGCTGCCCGCACTGGCTTGAGGCGTTCGAGAGCCGTCGCAGGGAATCACAACCGGTGCCGGCCGTCGGTGCGGTCGCTCAGGCGCCGCTTCAGAGATCGTTCAGGCCGCAGCTCGAGCTGAGCGAGGACGGCTCGCGGGCCAGAGATCTAGCCCGGCAGGCGGCATCGAACCCGGGGTTCAGCTTGCGTTCGGAGCGTCGGTGACGACGGTCCTGGGTGTGCGAGGACGCGGGGGTCATCGCACACCCAGCTCTGGAAAGTGCGTGCACTCCGTTGAATACTTCTGGAAGTTGGGCGTAGGATCGGGAGGATTTCCCGTCGTGCCCAGTTGGTCGGGACCTGAATTGAGAACGGATGGGGGACTGTGACCCTCGCACATGTCGAAGACCTGGAGGCCGACGCCGTGACGGAATCTGCCGCAGGCCATGAGGCCGGCCTGGAGCTGGCCGCCGGCCTCGCGCTGGCCGCCGCTGATCGTGACGGCCTGCTGGAGAACCACGGCTACGTGCGGGACAACCACTACGAGTTCGTCGTGCTCGGTCGGCGGTGGGTCCTTTCGGCCGAGCAGGCGGGGGCGCTGGTTCACGCGCTGCGGGCTCTGAAGGACCTGGGCCGAGCCGATCCCCGTGTGACGTTGACCGGGATCACCGAGGACGGCGCCTATCAGGTGCGTGTCGGAGACGGCCAGGCGCTGGTGGCCACCGCGGAGGACGTTCCGTTCTGGTGCGCCGGCTACCGGGCCGCGATGGACGCCGCCCGCGCTGCGGCGGAGGCGGGCCTGCCGTCGGTAGAGCACGTCGGTGAGGACCACATCGCGCAGATCGCGGAGCTGTTCGACCAGCCGAGCCTCGACGACCAGAGCCGGTTCCGGATTCTGGGACTGATGTACGGCCGCGGCCGGGAGAACAAGGTGACCGCCGACAAGCTGGCGGACATGGTCGGCCGGGCGGAAAAGACCGTGGTCACCGCGCTCACTTTCGGGGCGTTCTTCTCGTCCGCCTTGCGCGACGACATGGTGAAGGTGTTCGGGTTCCGGTGGTCGCTGACCGGCGGTGGCCTGGAGAACGCCGACGGGTCACCGCTGAGTGGGCCGCTTCCGGAGATGCCGCAACTGGCGGGTCTACGTCGGATCCTGGCCGCGTCGCGCAGAGGCTGGCTGCGGTACGTGGACAACCCGCACCCGTCGAAGGCGCGGTGGCGTACGCGCTTCAAACTGGCGGTGGGGCAGAAGGTTCACGTGGTGCTGGTCCCGGAGCTCTTGGCGTGGCTGGACGGGCTCGAGGCGTTCTACACCGAGGGAACGGTGGCCACCAAGCCTTCGTGATGGGCTTCGGCCAGCAAGTGGTGAACGGTGAAGCGGCGGGCATGATGCCCGCCGCTTTTGCTATGTGCGCACCGGTGCGCGGAAGGTACGCGGCGCAAGCGGTTGGGGTTTCCTGACTTCGGTCTAGCGTCAGGGCGTTCCCGGCGGAAGATCCGGCGGCAGGCCGGGCGCCACTACCCAGGTCGCCCGGCCTGCACCGGTCAGCCCCCTCGGAGCGGCCTTGGCAGCGCGCCGCTCACGCGCTATCGCCGCGGCACGGCGTGGTTCCTCAGGGGCGCCGATTTCAGCAAACCACATCCGCTCTGCGGTGAGGAGCCCAGCCTCATGCCTGGTTTTCTACGCCACTGGTTCGTGGTGTCCGTTTCCTTCGTCGGTGGCCCCGGCCTGGTGTTGATGCCGGCGGGCCGTGCTGCTGTGGGCCAGAGGCGGTAGCAGTCGTCGACGGGCCGAAGTGGGCGTAGGCGTACCCGACCCGGCCGGTGCCGGTTTTTTTGTGCACCGTGTCGCGTGCTTACCGCATTCGGGTGTAAGTTGGTGGGGTCGTTGCAGTCCTGCCCCTGCGGGAGGAGGTGATCGCCGGTGATGTCGGATGCCGAACTCCGAACCCGCGGCGACGCATCCCCCCAGCAGCGCGATGAGCTCCATCGCCTGATCAGGGAACGCGCCGTACGCCCCGCCTGGCTGCAGCAGTTCTCCAACGACGTGCGCCGCGCGGCCGGGCTGTCCACCAGCAAGGCCGAGGACGGCCTGATCTATCTGCGTTCGCTGGCCAGGAAAGGCGCGGAGCCCACGTACGCCACCCCCGAGCAGGGGGAGACGCTGCGTGGGCTCGCGCGTGCCCGGCTCGTACCCGGCAAGATCTGTGAGATCCGGCTCCGCCAGTACAGGGCCGGCGAGATGACCTACATCGAGGCCGACCGCACGATCTGCGAATGGCTCAGGTTGTCCCGCAACGACTTCCTGCGTCCCGAACAACTGCGCCACCCGACTGGCCACCCGGCTCCGGACGGCTACTTCGCGTTGATCGCCGCAGACGGAAAACCGCGTTTCTACCGCATCCACACCGCCGCGGCCAGCGGCCGCCGGTCCGTCGAGCAGATCACCGGCGAGAAGCCGGAGCGGCGCACGAGCCTGCGCGGCGTGTACGCCACCAAGGTCCTCAACGCGGTCGCCAAGGACCCCGACGAGGCCGGCCGGCGCTACGCCGACATCCGCAAGCGGTGCCGCGACTGCAACACGGAACTGCGCCGCACCGACCAGCCCGGCTACCCGCACGGGTACGGCCTGGACTGCTGGTCGAAACGCGAACAGCCGACCACCCCGCAACCCCTTGAACCCGGAAAGGTCTCCGCTCAGTCATGACCGACATGCTGCACCGCCCCACGGACAACCCGTTCGCCGGCGTCCACATCCCGACCCGGTACGCGCCCGGCGCCGCCGAGGATCCCTACCACCTCTACCGGACGGGGACACTCGCCACGTGGGTGCCGGTGATCTACTACCCGGCCGGTGACGTCGGCGGCGGCGAAGGGCCGATCTGGCTGGTCGAGCCGTACCCGGCAGAACGCGCCGACGGCACCGACGGCTGTGACCCGATCGACGCCGACGGCGGCGCAGGCGTCGCCGTGGTGCGGGGCCAGGCCCTGCCCCGGCCCCGAGGCACCGACTTGGACGCCGACTGGATCATCCCCGGGCTGTCCCGCCTCGAGGACACCGCGTACGAGGTGTTCGTCGTCGACGACAAGGCGCTGATGGCTGCCTGGTGTGAGGCTCACGCGGTCGCCGCCGCGCTCAACAACGGCCGCGCCAAGGAACTCGGCGTCCACCCGGAGGATGTCCCCGTGCTGGTGGCCGCCGCCCGGGGCGTGTTGCTCGGCGACTCCCGTAGCGCCGGGACACCCCGCCAGTTCCGGTTCGCCCTGGGAGCCGAGGAGAACGCCTCATACGTTCCCCGCCATCAGATGTACCGGCTGATGACCGGCAGCTACAACGTCATCGAGCCGGTCGTCAGCCGCGACCAGGATGGTGTCTTGACCCGGTACGGGCTGACACACCGCGGCGCCGGCGTGCTCGCGACGATCCGCGCCCAGTACGACGGGCCGCGACGCTGCCAGGTGTGCGGCTGCACCGACAAGCGTGGCTGCCCCCCGCAGATCGCCGCTGCCGGGTGCAGCTGGGCGGCCGGTGACCTGTGCACCTCGTGCCAGGTGACCGCATGATGCCCTCGCTGTCGATCTGGGACTTCGAGCTTCCGCCGGCCCGGCCGCCCGGCGACGAGCAGATGCTGCCCGGCGACCACGTCCGCGCCGAGCCCCGCACCAGGCCGCCGGGTGCCGGCCAGACCGGGATCGTGACGCGGCGCCGCTGGTTCGGCCGGGTCAGCGTGTTGTGGACCAGCGGCGACACTACCGTGGTCCGGGTGAAGAACCTGCGGCACATCGGCGGCCGCGGGTGAGCGAGCAGTTCACCGCCCGCCAGATGATCGCGGCGCTCTACCGACACCACTACCCGCGGTGGGCGCCGCTGACCGAGGTCACCGCCCGGCCCGCCGCCGGCGGGGAGAAGTACCGCCGGATCGACATGCTGCTGGTCCGGTCCGGCAAAGTGGCGTTCGACCTGTTGGCCATCGAGGTGAAGGTGACCCGGGCGGACTTCCTGTCCGACCTGCGTAACCCCGCCAAGCAGGCACCCTGGCGCGAACTCGCCCAGCGACACGCGTATGCCGTCCCGAAAGGACTGGTCGGGGAGTGCGAGGTCCCTGCCGGGTCCGGGCTACTGGTCGTCAGCCGTGACCGCGGCTACACGACAGTCCGCACCGCGGTCCGGGCCGTGAAGCCGGCCGGTCACAACCCGCCAGCACTGCCCATGGCCAACATCATGGACGCCTTCTACCGGGCGGCCCGCGCCGAGGCCACGATCAAAGGCATCGACGGCGCACGCACCGACGACAGCGACCCGGAAGCGCTGCGGGCCGAGCTGGCGAAGCTGCGCGGCGACGTCGAACGGATGACCGGCCAGCTCGAGCGGGCGAAGGAAGCCCAGCAACTGTGGAAGCTCGCGTTCGCTGCGGTCGGCTACCCGCCCTGCGCGACGTGCGGCAAACCACTGAAGGTGTCTCGGCGGCGAGCGTACGGGATGCCGACCTGGGAACACACGACCGCGATCGACGCGGCTGGCTGCGACATCCTGCGGCTGGCCGCGGCGATCGCCGCGAACGACGCGGCCGAGGAATACCTGCGCCTGGACCAGAGGTACGTGCGCGCCCGCGATCCGGAGCCGGCGGAGCTGCCGGAGCCGTCGCTGGCGGAGTAGCCCGTTCGGCGGACAAGAGCTCGGCGCTGCACCCAGCCACCACCGAAAGGGACGTAAGGTTACAAACGCCCGCCAGGCCAACCGCGGCTCCTCCCCACGGATGGAGAGGCCTGCGGTTCTTACCGGGGGCCTGCCCCTGTCGTCCACGTCGGGTAGGCCCCCGGTCTGCGCGCCCCACCACCGACCGACCTCGGCGGTGACGCGCCGCGCGGCGGCGGCGTAGGACCGGGCGGCTGTGCATCCGCCTGCGCACCCGCGATGCCCTGGGTCCCACGCTGCCGCCGCATCCCCCCGATGAAAGCCCTCGGTGCGGCCGGAGAAGGCCGGAGATCCTGGCGCGAGAGCTGCGCTTGCCGAAGGCGCCCTCGTCACGCGCATCGTACCCACGCAGATCGGGCGAAAGCGCGCCAACAGATCAACGTGGATGTTGTCCGGCATCCACCACACGGAACCGAGTACCGGAAAATCCACGTCGCCGTGCTGTGCCTTTACCGGATTTCGGTGTAACGTGGCGGTGAAGCCCACACTCACCGCTCATCTGGAGGGAAGGCGTGCCCGACCTACCCCGCCTCGCCAAGACCACCGAGTGTCCCGACCCCAACTGCAAGGCGACCCTCGGCACCAGGCACACCCCCGACTGCAGCAAAGCGCTCTGCCTCGAGACCGGCGCCCAGCGCAAACTGCACCTCGAAGCAGCCTCCCACCTCGACCACGACTGCGGCCAACAGGCCTGGACCGGCTACCCGCCCGGCGCAGTCGAGGCCGCAGCCCACGACCTGTTCGTACGACTGGCCACCCCCGCCGACCAGCCCCACTCCGGCTGGATCCCCTGCGAGCCCGGCACCCCCGGTGCCGTTCCCGACCTCGACCGCGTCATGCGGATCGGTCAATGGGACCGCGACCGGCAGCGCTTCCATATCCCCGCCGACACCGGGCGGTGATGACCATGGCTGAGCCGTTGATCGATAACGGAGGTGGACTCGTGATCACCCTGAGAGTTGTCACGGGCACCAGCGCCGCAGCTACCGCCTCCGTCGGCGTGCTGTCCGGAGCCCAGGACCAGGCCGCGCCGGATACCGGCCCGGGTGGTGTCGAATGAGCCGCCTCGGAGACGCGCTTATCGAACATGGACCCGTTGCCCAGGACTACGCAGTTGGCCCGGGTCTCAGCTCCGACATCCGCTGGGTGCTGGCCGCCGAACTTAACGAACTGCGTGCCGAGCTGATCGAGCTGCGTCGGATCGCTGCCTTAAACCCGGAAGACGACAGACCGGAAATCGTGACCCTGGTCGGGAGCACTCGTTACCCCAACGCCTTCCTCGCCGCGGGCCATAGCGAATCTCTGGAAGGGCACATCGTGCTTGGACCGTGGTCGTACGTGCCCGGTAGCGACCTCGACACCGCAACCCTGGACCGACTTCAGCACGCCCACAAGCACATGATCCGCATGGCCGACAAGGTGCTCGTGGTCACTGTCGACGGCTACATCGGCGACCACACCCGCGACGAGATCGAGCACGCCAAAAAGTCCGGCAAACCAGTACTCCGACTCGATTTTCGAGGCGAGCCTGCTGCCGCGCCGACCAACGAGCAGGGGAGCTGAGTCACCCGTGCCTATCTCTGACGATCCTCGCGATCATCCGATGCACATCGACAATGTCCGGGCCCAGCGTGCCGCGGACGAGGCCGAGCTGGACATGTTCAAGGCGATCGCGCGCGAGATCGATGGCCCTCCGCCGCCCGGCATCGGAGCGCTGCTCAAGCGGGCGCTGACAGATACCCGTCCGAGCCTCTCCGAGGCGGTGCGGACCGTGCCTAACCTTGACCCGTGGCAGCGTCCCGAGGACGGCTTTCCGTCCGACGCCTACTTCGAGGCCGTCGCCGCCGACCTGCGCGCCGCAGGCGTGCAGCTGAACGACTGGCATCGCGAGGAGGCCTGGGAGGTCGTCTACGAGCTGGCCGATGACGTGGTCGCCGCGAGCGCGTACGCCTGGGCCGAGCACGGCCTGTACGTGTCGTGGCGCGTCGACGAGCAGAGCGAGCCGCTCACCGAGGGCTTCACTGCCATCGGAGGGCTGGACCTGCCCGGTTGGTTCTGGGTTCCCTACTCCAAGCCGGGAGCTGGCGGCGACTTCGCCAAGAACTTCGGAATCGCCGAGCTTGCCGAGCCGGAGGACGTCGCCGCTGCCGTCTGGCAGCTGCTCCACCCGGACGCCGCTCGCACGGTACCGACCGTTACCGCGCCGTATTCCGTTGGTGGTGAGACCCAGTGAGCACCGAGATCACGAAGGCGTTCACCGCACGGAAGGCTCACGACTGCGAGAACTGCCGCCAGATGGGCGAGGGTCGCGGAACCATCGCGCCGGGCCATCGGTACCTGAAGCACACGGCGTTCCCCGGAAATGAGTTCATGCAGATCGACGTCCCGGAGTCGATGAAGGAGTGCGCGGCCTGCGCGATCCGGCGCAGCTGGGGGACGCACATCATCACCTTGGCCGCCTGCGAGACGTACTGCTGCGGCACGACTCCGTGTGCGCTGCCGCCGATGCCCGGCGCGCCGGGCCATGACCACTCGTGCCGGGAATGCGCCAGCCGCCCTGGCCTGGCAGCGTCGGATACCCCGGGCGGTGAGCCGCGGTGAAAGTGCAGATCAACCGCCGCCGTAGCGCCGGCATGGCCGAGTGCGAGCAGTGCGACAACCTCGTCGTCGACGCCACCCGGCCGGAGGCGATCAGGCACGCGAGCGAGCGCGGCCACCTCGTGCACTTCATCGTCGAGGACTCCTCTACCTACGACGGCCGGGTGACCGAGCGATGAGCGTCCTGCGAGGAATCATCGAGATCCTGTGCGACGGTCCGAGCGAGGGCGTGGAGTGCGCCAGCAACGGCGCGTGGACGGATTCCGGCCCGGCGTCCGAGCTGCGTAAGAGGATGCGCGAGGACGGCTGGACCACCGGATTGCCGGGCGGCATAGACCGCTGCCCGGCGTGCACCAAGCAGGCCGCGTCGGCTACCGGTTCTTCAGCCACCGACCAGCCGGGCACCGCGCCTAAGCCCTTGGAGGTTGATCATGCCTGACTGGATCGCTGAGAAGAAGCAGCGCATCGAGGCAGCTCGCCCTGCCTTCGAAGCGCTGCCGATGTGGCTGACGCTGAACTACGGCAGCGTGTTCGGCAAGCGATTCCCTACGTCTGTCATGGCGAAGCTCGATAAGGCGCTACGAGTGCTGCGCGAGTGGCGATACGCCAACCAGCAGAGTGAGCGACCTGATGACGTGGTCGCGTTGGCGATCCGTGTCGTGGCCGACGCGATGGCCACGGAGATCCGAGACGCCGCAGGCGACGGTCAGGATCCGGCGACGATCGCCTGGGTGGTCGCTGGCCTGCGCTGCCCGCGTCAGCCGTTCTGTCGGGGGTGTGACTCGTGCTTCACGATCGACGCTCCTCACCGTTTCGACGTGGAGTTCACCGCTACCGGTTTGTCAGCTTCCGGAAGGAAGGGCACCGAAAATGTCTGACGGATCGCCGATCGGATGGCTCAACCAGCCCGGCTTCGGCCCAATGACCGGCAACGTGGTCCTCGGCTGCCGGATCATCGAGGCGCCGCAGGAGATCGGGGCGGGCAGGTGAGGCGTCGCGGGTTCTCTCCGGTCGTGTTGCTTCCCGCCCCGCCCGCACGCCCCGAGCCGGATTATCCGGAGTACGCCGGGCTGCGTGCGCTCGCGGAGGAGTCGGTGCGCCGCGACGGCGATTTCGTCGATCCGGTCAAGTTGCGGATGCGGGAGAGTTCGCGGCGGGACCGGGACTGGGCGATCTCAGTCGTGGGAGATGGGCGTCGGGGCCTGGTCGAGTTGCACATGCTGCTGCTGGCCGAGGGTCAGGACATCAATCCGCCTCTGCCGGGCTGGCTGGCTGAGGCTCGCGCGGCAGCGGCGGAGAAGAACCGCGCTGAGGAGCAGGCTTGGCAGGACCGGCTGCGGGCGCTGGAGGATGCGTGGCGGGCCATCTACGAGAAGCTCGGGTTCGCGGTGGGAGTGGCGTACAACTACTCCGGGCCGCACCACTACGAGACGTACACCTCGGGTGCGGTGCACATCCTCACCTGGGTGGACCTGAACCGCGGCCGGCTGGTCCGGCCGGTGGGAGCACCACTGTGCTGGACCCCGTCGCGGGCCGGTCATCTGGAGTTCGCCGACCGCGGCGATCCGGCGGACAGGCGGGTTCCGACGTGCAAGGCCTGCATCCGCAGCGCGGCGAAGCTGGCCGGTGACGCCGACGGCCACGCCGATGTTCTGCTGTCCCAAGGGCGACGTCGTGCTGGATGACGCCGCTGTAAAACCCCTCACCCCTGGAGGTACCCCCGAATGATCCCGATGACTGTTGAGGTAGCCGGCTGGACCGGCACCGAACCGGAGCTGACGATTCCGCAGCTGCGACGGCTCGCGTTCGAGCAGTTGGAGGCTGACCGCCCGGGCTTCCGGGCCCGGTATGACGCTGAGGAGGGCGGCGCGACGCGTACCTTCACCGACAAGGTGATGGAGCTGCTGCACGGCTACTTCATCGCGAAGGCCCACGCCACGCTCGCGCCGCGCGCCAACGAGTTCGCGCACCTGAACCAGTTGGCGGCTGCGGCGATGGCCCAGGCGGACGAGGAGTACGCGAGCCTGTCGAGGAACACGACGGTCAACTGGCTCGCGGCGCACCACCGGTTCACCACGGCGACCCTGGCGGCGAAGGGGTTTCTGGAGTCGTGCATCGAGGTGGCCACCGAGCTGCTGGAGCGCCGGGAGTCGACGTCGTTCCTGACGGGCGAGTTGAACGTCTCGATCTACGAGCGGTACGTCCCGGCGCAGGACCGGATCGTGCTGCCGGATGTGGACAAGCTGCGGGTGCGGCTGGCCGCGTGGATGGAGAAGAGCACGGAGCGGTTCGAGGTCACGCGGGTCACGGTGACCGGCGGGTTCCCGGCCGGGTTCGTTCCGGCGCCGGTGGAGTCGGCGCCGGCAGGCGTCGAGCAGGCGTGGCTGGGAGATGACTGGTCGGCCAGTGTGGCGGTGGCCAACACGGCTCGCCGCTGGTAGACCGCCCTTTTGGTTCAGGTTCGTCGGATCGGCCCTCGGCGGGATTGCCGGGGGCCGATCTTCATGTCCAGGCGATCGATACGGGCATGTCGGGCTAGTCCGATATCGTGGGTGTTTGCGGCGTGTCACGTGACCACGGGGGAGATGACGACATGGCCGAGGAAAACCCGACTCCACCGGATGACGACCAGGACGACGGCACCCGCTTCGGCCCGTGTCTCGACGGCCCGCTCTCCGGCCAGCTCCTGACCAGCCGCTACCCCAAGGGTGTGCTGCTCTGCGACCGCCCGGCCGGGCAGGCGTGGCTCTACGACTGGTGCGGCGACGCGTTCCGCTCACGCAGCGGCGCCGACCCGCTGCCCCTGATCGAGGATCCGGACGCCGCGGACAACCGCTGGCGCGCGGCCGAGGAAGGCGACTACGACGTGGTCGCCGCGCCGTGGGCCGGCGGCGACCCGGACGCCGTGGACGCGTACGAAGGCGACAACACCGACGAGCCGGGTGGGGAGGGCTGAGGCATGTGCAAGGCCAGTCCGCTGATGCGCGACGCCGTCAAGAAGATCGAGGCCGAGTATCCGACTGCGGTATTCGCCGGGATTGTGCCGGACAAGCGGCACCTGCGTAACGGCGGCTACCACGTCTGCCTCACGCACCTGTGGCAGTTCGGCAACGCCGACGACTACTCTAACCGGCGCAGGCTCGACGAGTCGAAGGCCCTGACCCGGGCCGGCCGGGAGTACTCGGCTGCGTTCGACGTCTCGCTCGGCAAGGCCGACATGAAACGGCTGCACGCCCGGGTCCGCAAGGTGTTCCTCGACCGGTCCGACCCGCGGCGCGAATACCTGAACGCGATCAACTGCTGGGATGGCGGCGGGGACGCGGTCCGCTACGACTTCCAGGCGAACACCGCCGGGTTCGCCTCGGAGGACCACAAGAGCCACACGCACGGCGATCAGCCGCGTGCGTACGTGGACGTGCACCGTGACGCGAAGCTGGCCGCCAAGGCAGCCCGCGCGTGGGTGTCGGTGATGACGGGCGAGAGCAGGGCCGCGTGGACGTCGCGGGAAGAGCCGAAGCCCGCCAAGCCGTCAGCACCGTCGCCGCGGACCCCCGCGCCGGCCCGGCCGGTGCCGGCCACCCACAAGGTGGTCCGCGGGGACACGCTGTGGGATATCGCCCGCCGGTACAAGTTGTCGGTGCCGCAGCTCAAGGCGTGGAACAAGTTGAGCTCGGACACCATCGCGGTGGGCAAGGTGCTGCGGCTGACCGCCCCGCCGAAGCCGAGCCGGCACACCGTCGTGCGAGGTGACACGCTGTGGGAGATCTCCCAGCGCTACGGGGTGACGGTTGCCCGGATCAAGGCATGGAACGGGCTGAAGTCCGACACGATCATTCCTGGCAGGGTGCTGCGCGTCGCGTAGCGCGCCAGGAGCGCGGCGGTCCGAGTGGGTTCCGGGGGGTCCCCGAGGGCCGCCGTCTCACATCCACCCCCCGACCGAGATCGGGGGAACCCCATGACCAGCATCAAGCTCACCGGCGCGGCTCTGGTCGGCGCTCACACCACCGTCGTGGGCGACAGCATCACCATCACACTGGCCGACCCGCCGCCCAGCCCTGCGGTGCCTGAGGCGGCCCGGGTGAAGGCGCCGCTGCGTATCGGCTTGCACCCGACCCCGGGCGAGTACACGCGGTGGCTGCCGAAGTTGCCGACGCCGTGGTTCACCAGGGTCTTCTACCCGGTCGGCAAGGGCCTGCCGACCTGGGGCGGCAAGGCGATCAGTGAGTTGCCTGCACAGACGATCCGGCACGTCAGCTTCAAGGACCGGGTGCCGCCGGCGGCGATCGTCGCGTTCCTCGACTCGATCCCCGCGGACGTCCCCGAGGTGTGGCTGACCTGGCACCACGAGGGCGACATCAACTGGGCTGGTGATGTGCCCGGCTACACCGGCTACTGGAAGTTGCTGCACGACACCGTGGCCGGGCACCCGGCCCGGCCGAAGGTCACCCTGATCAACGTGCACACCCAGTACGCCAGCAGGTACAAGCGGCAGGAGATCGACTGGCGCCACTTCGTTCTGCCTGCCTTCGCCGACGTCGACGCCTGGGACTGCTACCGCCCGCAGCAGCCGGACGTCTACGAGGCACCGGAGGCGCTGCTCGGCCTGCCGATGGCCGCGATGCGCGAGTTCGGGGTACGCGTGCACATCACTGAGTACGGCACGCATCCGACGTCCTGGGATCTCGACGGCACCGCTCAGGCCCAGTGGTATTGGGAGTCGTGCGCGGTGATGGCGACCGCCGGCGTCGAGGCAGTCGGGTTCTGGTGCAATGTTGACGGCGCTTGTGAGTACCGGCCGATCAAGGCCAAGGTCCTCGAGGCGTGGACACAACTGATGAACGGCTACAACAGCAGGTAAGGAGCGTGGCCCGGCGTGGAAAGCGCAAGGTTCGCTATCGAGGTCGTCGCCGGTGTGATTCCCGGGCGCGTCGACGACTTCCACAGTCGGCGCTGGGTGGTCTCCAGCAGCGAGTGGCAGAAGGCCGTCGACGACGGCAAGGAGTCGGAGCTGCTCGCCAAAAAGTCCGGGGAGGCCGCCGGGTACGCGCAGCTTCTGCAACTTCAGCCCGATCGGCTGAACTGGGTGAGTACCACCTGGACGTGGTTCTGACGCTCACCCGGCCGCGCGCATCGCGTGCACCGGCTGCTGTTTGCGGGCACGCAAAAACGGGCGGGGTCCGGCACCCTCAGGTGCCGAACCCCGCCCCACCAAACGCCGACTATTCTAGCGACCTGTGGCGTGGTGTCCCTTTCACCACGCCCCCGCGCAACGCCGCCTGCTGAAGGTCGGTGCCACGCAGTAGCCCGAAGTGCACGACCACCGCCATCGTGAACTGCACCACCACCGTGTACGCGGCCGTGACGAAGTTGAAGTCGACGCCGGCGTCCGCCGCGACCAGGAACGCCTCCAGGAAGACCTTCACCGCGGCGACGGCCAGCAACACCAGGCCCCGCGCGAACGGCGACCAGGTCGTGCGCATGAACAGCGCGGCGATCACCGGCAGCAGGAAGGTCACCGCGAGCGACAGGAGACCCGCGAGCGTCGGCACACCGGTGTACGTCGGTAGCTCCGGGAAGATGATGTTGGAATCCATGAGGTTCCTCCTCGAACAGGAACGGCGTCCGGCCGGGAAGGCGGGACGCCGGGAGTGA
>JACCDR010843120.1_pt1 | contig 22354 bp, 36 predicted proteins | sample 7446431 | NCBI WGS metagenome assembly JACCDR01 (sample SAMN15323443, study PRJNA562643) | freshwater metagenome | isolation source: river surface water | place: USA:Blue River Watershed | collected 2017-08-17 | reverse complement strand
ACGATCCTCCTTGGTCGCATAAAGAGACGGCGGAGATCCGCACCTCATGCTTTGAGTGTCTTGGCGGAGAGAGGAAGCCGATGACCTACCATCGCGAAGACGGCTCCGAGATTTGTAAGCCGAACAAAGAGCTCGCCAACTGAGCCTTGGCGAAGTTTGGCGCAGCGGACGTTCGTCATTCCTCATTCGTCATTCCGCCTCCGGCCGGCCATTTGACACCCCGCGCCCATCACACCCTCCACCCTTTACTACTCGCCATGGCCGCCACTTTTCTCGGAACCGCCTCCGTCCTCGGAGTCTCAGCGCAAACCGGCATGATCCTGCAGTCGCAGGAAGAAGCCTTCAGCACCGAGCGCAAATTCATCGTCGATGAAGCCGGTGAAAAAGTCGGCCTCGCCATGTGGGGCGATGAGCTGGCGATCAGCTTGGAGGCGCTGGTGCCTTCCAGCAGCGCCTTCTCCAGCCGCATGGCGGCGAATCTGGTGCTGGCCAATGCGCCCTCCGATTTCTACCGCGGCGCGCCCTCCAGCGGCTTTGGCGCCACCGTCGTCACCGGCGTCACCCGTCGCCGCCAAAATGCGGACTTCCACACCTTCGCGGTGCAACTCATTGCCTCGCCCTTCATGAACGTCTCGTAACCGTTCACCCGCCCTTCCCCGAGATATGCCCCCATCCGAACGATTCATCCAAGCCGCGCGTCCGCCTCAAACATCGGACACGCGGCTTTTTGTCGCCCTCGTCACCCTCGGCATCGAGCCGCAGGAAATGCCCGCGATTTACAGCGGAGAGACGCCCGATGGCAGACCGCGCATGACCTGGACGCTCGCCCACGTGAGCAAGTGCGGCCAATTTAAAACGCGCGAGATGATGGAGGCCTGGCACAGCGCCGCCTGGATGGCAAACAACCCCGAGCACCCGCTCGCCTACCTCAAAGCCTTCTGCGAAAACCTCAACATCGCCGTCGATCACGTCAAAGACCCGCAGCATCAAATGATGGTGGTCCGCGGCCGCGGCGGCAAAGTCGCCCTGCTCTCCCCGAATGATCCGCGCGCCACGCGTGAGACGATGCTGCGAATCCTCAGACGCTAGCCCGCGCGCTGCGCGGAATGACCAATGCAGAATGACGAATGACGAATGCCATGAACACCGACACCATCACCATCACTCTCCCAACAGGAGAAAGCGTCACTTACAGTATCATGCGCCCAAACGACGCCACCATGATCGGCCCTCAAACGCTGATTGCCACGGTCCAAGCGCTTACTCAAGGACTGCAATCAGCGGTAGGAGCCAAACCGCGAACTGAGAACTGAGAACCGCGAACCGCAAACACCCTCCATGGCCTCCCTCTCCCAACTCATCAACGCTGAACTCCGCATGCCAGCCGCCGAAGTGCAGGACCTCGTCAAACGTGGATTCGCTTCCTCGGTGGTCATTTTTCTGCAAGCACACGGTTTTCGCGAAGCAGGCGAGGTCCGCAACGATGACGGCACCACCTCGCCCACGTTCCTGCGGCAGACGCATTTCCCGCACATCCACATCCCCGTGCATCCCGGCGACGATCTCGACGACGTGTTGAGCGCCATCTACGATGCCGGCTACATCGACGGCGGCGACCGCATCGCCACGAAATGGCAGAGCTTTCAAGACGCCGTCAAACGCCCCCGCCGCCCCTCCGAAACCTAGCGCAGCCTCGATCAGCGACTCAAAGCCCTCGAAGACCGCCTTTTCAAACCATCCACCGCAGAGGCTGGAACGGCGCAGAGTTCCTGACATTTGACCGTATTCCCACCATGAAAGCTAAACTGATTCCATCAAACACCATCAGTATCGAACTGGATGGTAAACCTGTGCCTGGAACCTTCAAACTTGAGAGTGAGTGGGAGGGCTTCATGAAATTGGTGTGTGATTCTCCGATCAATACCATCATTGTTTACAAGCCTAAATCTCCCACAAACCCGTGGGATTACATTTTGCCCATTTTTGGCGGAGGCAAACAAACACTCGGCAAAATTGAATCAATCGAAACCGAAGTCGTGGCGTCCACTGTTACTCCAAAGACTGACCTCTGACTTCTGACCACTGAGCACCGAACGCTGAGCCAATCTCCAATCTCCATTTTCGATTTTTCAATCTTCAATTTCCGCCCGCATGCCACCGATCCGCACTCTCACCGCCTCCAGCTACACGCTACTAAACAAACTCCAATGTCCCATGGTCATTGTGACCATGGAGAAACCGTCAATGCAGGACATGATCGATGCGGCGGTCATGTGGCATTTCATCCACACGCATCCCGTGGATGACTTGGATGCGATCTTTGAGGATGTGGATGCCCTGCGCGCCGCGATCAAGAAGCATGAGCGTGTTTTTCCCCTAGAGGAGCTCGGGCCGATGTTGCGGCGGATGAAAACGGAGCTGCATCGAATGATGGCAGCGCTCGTGGAGGTGGAAAGCGAGGGTGGCAGCCCTTTGGACTAGACGACTCCGACGAGCCAGACCCCGGAGTCGCTTTGATCTGGCATGGCGTGCGCCACGGGCACTCGCCGCGCGCCGTCGGCTGGGAATGGCCGATCTGGCAGACGCTGGGCTTTGTCCACGCCGAAATGCGCCGCAACGGCCTGCGCACCTACAAAGTCCACGGCCGCCCCCGCATCGACCTCGATGCCCCGCCGCCGCCGCTGGATCTCGATCTCGATTGGCCGCCGCCGGAAGCCGACGGAGGCGGAATGACGAATGACGAATGACGAACGTCAAAACTGAGGCAACCGCTGGGGCCTCACCGGAATCCAGCACAGAAAACCAAACCGTATGAGCGAAGGAATCAAACTCGAAAGTCCGACAGACAGCCTCAGTGGGTTGCCTCCAGTGCCATTGTTCGCCTTTGAGGTTATCGACTCAAGCTGCGACGAAACCTATCACCCTCTTGGTCTTTACCTTGCGCTAACGGAGGCCATCGAAGCGGCTTCATGTTCGCCGGAGGAATGGGGCAGCATGGGGACACCAGAAGACGAGGACTATGCAAAGATCGTGATCAAGCAGCGTGCATTGGGCGAGTGGGACCAGTGGGGTGGCGTCGAAGTTTGGTCGCAATCGTGGAGCAGAGACTACAACGAAGAAACGGACGAATACGAGTGGAGTTCGAGCGCTCCCGAAGTGAAGGCGAATGACGAGATGAGGGACCGGCACCTCAAGCAAACTCCGCCGGAGAAAGGAAACCTTTAATGATCTCAAACATCAATACGCCAAACAGCACGGCTGGTGCCGGCTCCTCTCCATCGTCTTGTTCGCAGGTTTGCCGCGTGTGCGGTGGTAAGCTGAAAACAGGCATCGCGCTGATTCCAGGGATCTATGGGTCTGAGGATTTCGGCGGCGATTTCTGGCAGACTGGAACAACGATGAGTGAGGGGCCGGGTGACGGGAAACCGCGCCAGTGCCTCAAATGCAAAACTTGCGGACACTCGTTTATTCCTGCGAACGCCCAGCTCGCCGACTGAGCCTTGGCTCAGTCGGCGCAGCGTTGCGGTTCGGTCCATTCGTCATTCGTCATTCGTCATTCCGCTCCGCGGCCGGTTTGACTCCGCCGCTGGGTGAATGTCACAAGTCACCGTCGAGATCGGCGCGGATGCCGCCAACTTCCAAAAAACCGTCAATGGGCTGCCTCAGAGCGTCAATCGCGTCGCGGGGCAGATGCAGGCGGCGTTTGCGGGCATCGGATTCGCGGTGCTGGCCAAGCAGGCGCTGGAAACGGTGTCCAGCATGGACCGCCTCCGCCGCGGGATGACCACGCTGGAGGGCAGCGCGCAGGGCGCGGAGGCCCGACTGCGGGAACTGCAGGAGGCCGCGCAGCTCCCCGGCGTGGACTTTGAGCAGGCTGTGAAGGCGGACATCAAGCTGCGCAGCGTCGGCATGAGCGCGGAGATGAGCAAGGCCAGCATCATCGAAATGGGCAATGCGCTCTCCCTGGCCGGTGGCACCGCCACGGATCTCGAGGGCGTGGTGCTCGCCCTCACGCAGATCATTTCCAAAGGCAAAGTCAGCGCCGAGGAGATCAATCAAATCGCCGAGCGCGTGCCGCAGGTGCGCGCCGTGATGAAGGATGTCTTCGGCACCGCCGATACCGAGGGCCTGCAAAAGATGAAGATCGACGCGGAGGATTTCGTGAACGCGCTCATCGGCGGATTCAGCAGCCTGGACCGCGCCACGGCGGGGCTGGATGAAAAGATGAGCGACTTCCGCACCGCGATCATGCTGGCCACGGATGCGTTTTTGAGCGGGCTGGTGAATCAAGGCGTGGATGGCGCATCCTCGCTCTCTGGTGCGATCAATGACAACATCAGCACCATCCGCGAAATGGGCGCAACGCTGCGCGATGTGGGCGCGGGAGCGATGAGCACCTTCCGCGACATCAAAGACGTGGTGCAAAGCCTCAGCGAAGAGATCAGCGGCGCGATGCTGGCCTTTGATATGTGGTCCGAGGGCATGAGCCTCGCAGAAGCCAAAGGCGCGGCGTTTGAGGCGATGCAAGCGGCCCGCAGTGAAAAAGCACTCGGCGGCGGATCCCGCTTTGCCAATGGCGGCCTCATCAATCGATTCCGCGCGCCGCCTGATCCGTTTGCGCGCTTCCTCGGCAACATGCCGAACGGCCGTTTGCCCGATGGCTCGCCTGATCCGTTCTATGTCCCGCCGCCGCAGGGAAAGCCCGCATTCACGAAGCCTCCAGGCGAGCGCACCGGCAGCGGCTTCTTCAGCCAGTTCGCTGGCCTCATGACCGAGCTCACGCGCCTCATGGAGCCCGCTGCCAAAGCGATGGCCAATGTGATCCTGGAGCAGAGCAAGAATCTGCAAAGCCGCGCCAATGAGCTCGGGCAGGCTGCCTTCTCGCCGCTGCGCGGAGATGCGGACACGTCCTTCGGTCGCGGTCGCAGCGTGAACCCGCTCACCAATGGCGCGAGCCGCCAGATCTCCGAAATGATGAAGCAAAGCGCCCTCCTCGAAAAGCAGGCCAGCAAACTCGACACCTCCAACGCCACCCTCAGATCAATCGAGGCCGCCATCAAAGCGCAGCGCACGGCGATCACCTACAATTAACCGCCTCAGACACTCATGGCAGCCACGCATCACGGCACGATCACCACCACGAACCCCGGCAGCGTCACGCAGGTCGGAGCAGGCGTCACGCACAGCGTGGTCAAAACGATGACGCATGAGCAGGCCCGCGCCGCCGGCACGCATCAGGCCATGCAGGTCAATGTCACCGTGCAGGGGCATGTGCTCTCGCTGATTGATTACGTGATCACCTACGAACCGGGTGACCTCGCCTCCGTGGTTTACAATTACGGCCAGGCCGTGGCCGTGGCAAATCCGGAAGTCGTGCCCATCAATGGCAACCTCGCTTATCCCGGCCGCCTGCCTGCGGCGGTGACGGAGTTCTACGAGCTCGACATCAGCCTGGAGGTGGTAAGCATCCTGCGGCATGAGCGTTACGATGCACTGACCACCGCGGACCGCCAGATCCTTGCCATGATGATCCAAGCCGGGCCGCTGGATGGCGAGGGCAATGCCCGCCGCGACAGCCTCAGCGCCTCCTCGCTCGCGCAGGAGTGCGCCAACAAGATCGAGGCCGGACAAGTGAGTGTGCTCAAACCCAAACACGTCTGGCGATACCGCAAGCTAAACACAAATTGGGTCATCCCATCGTCCATCGGCAAAATCTCGCAGCCCTACGGCCCTGCGCCAGACATTGATGGCAACTGGCTCTTCACCGGCGTCACCGGGAATGGATGGGAAGGCGGCGCGCTCGAGCTCACCGCCACGTGGGAAAGCAGCCCGGATGGCGATACCTGGGACACCGATCTTTACGCCCCATGAACGATCAACTCCCCAATCCCCTGCCCGGCGATCCCGTGCGCGCGGAGCACATCCGCCAGATCGTGCGCGCCATCCGCCGCCGCACCCCGCGCCCCTCGCCCAGTGTGCGCCCGGTGCAGCTCGGCGATGCAGGTTTTGCCCTGGAAACGGTTTACAACAGCGGCGGCAGTGGGGCCAGCCTCGGCATCTGGCACAATTTCCAGCCGCAGCGCTTCAATCCCGAGCTCATCACCGTCAGCCCTGGCACCATCAATGGAAACTACCCCACCATCGGCGGCACCAGCATCAACAGCGATCCCGCCCCGCAGCTCGTCGTCAGCGCCACCGTGGGCGTCACCAATATCGTCTATGCCGTCGTCACCTTCACGCTGACCATCGACAGCGGCTTCGTCACCGGCTTTACCGCCAGCAGCTACACCATCGAAGCCTACACCAGCGCGCAAAGCCACACGTCCACCAAGCGCTTCATTGAGCTTTTCCGCTGGCGCAATGGCGCGCTGCTTTCCACCACGCAGTATTGGAACATCGGCCTGCGCGCCGAGGACAGCGGCATCGCCACCTCCACCGCGCAGTGGGTGCAGTGGAACTCGTAACCGCCCGCGCCTGCCATGCTCCCCGTCGTCTATCCCACATCCGCGAACAACCGCACCCCGCCAAACCGGCAGACGCGTGTGCGTTCGCAGTTCACCTACGACGGCATCGCGCAGACGCGGCAGAGCATCATCCGCGCCAAAGAGGCCAGTTTGGCGCTTGATAGCAGCAACACCATCCGCGACGCGACCAATGCGGAAAGCGACGTTGTGATCGAGGTGCTGAGCTACCTCATGCCCGTCAAGATCAAATATTTCACGCAAACTTACAACATCGTCGCCGGAGCCGCCACGCTCATCTCCACGGTGATCGACGAGGAAAACCTGACCTCCAGCAACAGCTACAAAATCACCGTGCCCTACGCCGGGGTGCGTCCACTGAATGGCACCTATGTCGAAAAAGCGCCCTTCTACATCGTGCGGCTTTTTTGACATCCACGCGCACGCGTGACGATCACGGCCTATCTCAACTCCCGCAACGGTGCCATCCTCAACAGCCAGGGCGGCCACGCGCCGCTCGGTGGCCGCGAAATCTGCGCTGGCATGCCTCCGGACACCGCGCTCCAGCTCCAGCTCGGCGACACGCCCACCCTGCGCCTGCGCGTCTTTGATCCGTGGGACGATAACAACGCCGTGCTGCTTGCCGCAGACACCACGATCACTGCCACGCTCAAAGCCTGGAACGATCACAATGGCGACGCCCTCGCCCGCATCGCCGACGACGATTGGGACAAGCCCGCCAGCCTCACCGACAACGTCCAGGACGATCTGACCGACTCGCCCGGCGGCTTCTACGTCGGCACCCTCGATCTCAGCGGCGACGACCTCACCGCGCTCATGCCCGCCGGCACGGATCGCTTTTACTGCCACCTGCAGGTGGAAACCGTCACCACCGCCGGAGCCCGCCAAAGCAGCCCGTGGATTCCCGTGCTGATCCTCAGCGACATCTGCCGCGACACCGACACCGCGCCCGTCAGCAGCACGCAGCCCGTGCCCAGCGCGCCGCTATACTACAAAGCCATCACCGCCCTCACCGGCGGCGGTGCCACCGCGCTCGATGGCATCCCCACCATCGGCAAGAGCAACGTCCTCGCCATGCTCTACGTCAGCGACGAGCTGCAAACCTGGCGTCTCGACACCGGCACCACCGCTGAAAACGCCGCCAACGGCATCGTCCGCCCCGACGACTACAACGCCAGCACCAACGCACAGATTTGGAAACGCATCGCCTGATCCTGAAACCTGAAACTTGAACGCATGAAACGATTCCTCCTGCTCTCCGCTCTCTGCTCTCTGCTCTCCGCTCCCGCTTTCGCGCAGACCAAAAACGTCACCAAAACCATCAGCACCAACGGTTTGGTGGAAAACCTCGTCGTTCCCAGCGGTAAAACCCTCACCATCAACAGCGGCGGCAGCATCGTGAACAACGGCACCGCCACCGGATTCAGCAGCAGCCTCGCCATCGGCACCAGCGCCATCACCGGGGGCAGCAATGGTGATGTGCTCTACAACAACAACGGCACCCTCGGCGGCATCGCCACCAGCACCGGCGGCAATTTGCTCACCGATGCGGGCAAGATCGTGACCTTTTCCAACTTTGGAGCTCTGCGCAGCACCCAGCTCGAGCTGTATGGAGCCGGAGGCGCAGGCACTTTCCCGAGCGTGTTTTTCAGCTCGCTCGGCATTCAGTTCGCCGCCTCTGGAGCAAACTCCACCTCCCTGTTCGCCGCGCCGATGACCGGCACCATCACGCTCAATCTCCCGCCTCGCAACGGCACCCTCATCTGCACCGGCGACACCGGCACCGTCACGGATACCATGCTCGCGGGCTCCATCGCGATCTCCAAGCTCGCCATCACCGGCACCCCGGACGGCACCAAATACCTCCGCGACGACGGCACCTGGCAAACCGTCACCAGTGGCGCGACGACCGGCGCAAACACCTTCAGCGGCCTCCAGCAATTCAGCGGCACCGATCACGCCGGCCTCCGCCTCAACAACCTCACCACGACGCAGCGCGACGCCATCGCCACGCCAGCCGCTGGCATGGTCATCTGGAACACCACCGCTGCGCGCATCCAAGCCTACAACGGCAGCGCCTGGACCGCCGGAATGGTCCGACTCGATGGCGACACGATGACCGGCACGCTCGTCCTCCCCGCGGGCACCGTCTCCGCGCCTGCTTTGACCTTGGGAGATTCCACCACCGGCATCTATCGCACGGGCACCAACGAAGTCGCCATCGGCACCGCGGGCACGCAGCGCATGCGATTCGGCAGCACGGGCGGCATTTTTTTGGATGGGGACTCTGCGCTGACGTTGTTCCGTCGCACGGATGTGGATCTGCTGTATCTCAACACGGCGGACGCAGGCAATGGAGTGGCGGTGGGCGGTGGGCAGCTTGTTTTTGGGGGCGGAGCTGGTGTTTTCTGGACCAATGATCTGCCTGCGAGCTCGAAAAATACGGGGTTCACCTGGGATGGCGTTGGTCTTCTCGGTATGAGGGCGGCACCTAGCACGCAAAGCAGCACGCAGCCGCAAGCGTTGCAGATCTATAACACTTACACCGGCAGCGGGACTAACTTTGAGCGGGTGCTGATCGGATGGGTTTCCAATGTGTTTCAAATTCGCCCCGCTAGCGGAGGAACCGGAACCGCGCGCAACGCCCAATACTACACCACCACCACCGTCTTTTGGAGCAGTGGCAGCGGCACTCCCGAGGGAGCCGTCACCGCCCCCGTCGGCAGCATCTACACCCGCACGGACGGCGGCGCATCGACCACGCTCTACATCAAAGAATCCGGCACCGGAAACACCGGCTGGGTCGCCAAGTAAGCATCTCCAATCTCACCACCCGCCATGCCTGACGTTTTCGACGAAAAAGCCGATGCTCCCGTGCGATTCAGCGCGGTCTGGAAATACGCCGGCGCGCTCGCTTTTTGCATGATCGCCGCCGAGTTCGCCCTCGCCTTCACCTGGGGCGTGTGGGTCACCGTCACTCTCAACGATCACAGCGCTAAGCTCGCCGTCCTCCAGGACCGCAGCGGCCGCGGCACCGGCGTCTCCCAAAGCGTCAATGTCGGAGCCAGCGACACCTCCTCCTCCGCCCTCGTCGATCAAGACGAAGCCGCTGCGCAGGCGCGAGGCTACTACCTCACCGCCGACATCGCCCGCCGCTGGAACAAATCCGCCCGCACCATCGCTGATTGGATCAAAGCCGGCCGCTTCGAGCCCGCCCCCATCCAGCACGATCGCGAATGGCGCTTTGACCTCAACGTCCACGAAATCACCACCCAAACCGCCGCCGCTATCAGCCGCGACCAGCCGCTAACCGCCGCCGACTGCGGCGAACAGCCGCAGTGAAAAACGCACGTTGTTCACGCTTCAGCGTGTCCGGTTTTTGACACCGCCCCGCCATCGCACTGCAAGCGCATCACCATGAAAACCTTCCTCATCTTTTTCGCCCTCCTCGCCTGGCTCACCTCTTTCGCCAGCGCCCAAACCCTCGTCCCCGGCGTCGATCCCGCCGTCCAGCAAGTCATCACCGAGGCCCTGCCCGCGAAATACGCCTCCTACGGCTCCGCGATCGTCCTGGCTGCCATGATCCTCGGCCGACTCTTGAAGGCCCTTGCGGACGGACGTGGCATCAAAGGATGGCTCTCCGCCATCTGGCTCGGCACCAACAGCAGCGCCAAGATCCTCATCGCCGCCCTGTGCCTGCTCAGCTTGCCCGCCTGCAGCAATCCCGCCGACACGCAGCGCGTCGTCGCCATCGGCAAGATCGGTCTCGATCTCCTCGTCCGCCGCGGCGTCCTCACCGAACAAGACGCCGCCGACGCCCGCCAAGCCGGCCAAATCCTCATCACCCCCACCGCCTCGCCTGCCATCGACACGGCGAGCGGCAAATAATTTCCTCTCCGGAACATATCTCTCCAAGTGCAAGTTGGAGTGATGGCGGCCGCTCCCTCACCGGAGCGGCCGTTTTGCATTCCGCGCCCAAACTTTGACACCCGCTGCGTCACATGCTCGCCGCCGCCACGAATCTCCCGGAGCTCATGGGCCTTCTCTTTGCGGCGTGCGCCCTGATCCTGCTCGGCTTGTGCTCCTTCGCTCGCAAATGAAACCCACCCCCATCAAGCAACTCACCATCTGCGGCGATCCCGGCCACGGCAATCACAACAAACGCCGCAACCAATTCGATCCCGGCTTCACCATCGAAGTCGAAGGCATCGAATACCGCGAAGCCGACATCGCCCTCGACTACATCAACTGTCTCCGCGACATCGTGCGCGCCGCCGGTCACCGCTTCATCCGCACCCGCCGCGACAACCTCGATCCCGCCCCCGTATCCCGTCGCGACGACATCGCCCGCGAATACGGCTGCCACCGGATGGTGAGCATTCACTGCAATATGTTCAACGGCAAAGCCAGCGGCACCGAAGTCTTTTATCGCGGAGCCGACGACCAGGTCATCGCCGCCCGTCTCAGCGCCCACGTCGCCAACGCCCTCGCCATCCCCGATCGCGGCCCCAAGCTCGAAAGCTCCAGCCAGCACAGCAGCCTCGCCGTGCTCGAATTCGACAAATGCTGGCTCATCGAATTAGGCTTCCTCGACAACCCTCGCGACCGCGCCGCCATCCTTGATCCCAACCGCCGCCAAGCCGTCTGCCGCGCCATCGCGCAAATCATCACCGCGTGAGTGTGTAAAACGCGTGTAATCGCCTGCGCCACCTCCGCCCACGTAGGCAATCCAGAACGCTTCAACTCCCCTCGCCTCCACCTTTTTTTTGGCGGTGGAATGGGGTGTTTTAGGAGGGGAAATCGCATTTGGGCGGGAGATGCGGGGAAAATGACGTTTTGGGCCTTTTTGGGCTTTTTTTGGCTTTTTGGCGTGTGTAATGGTGGGTAATGAAAACGGGCGAACTTGTTTCCTATGGCGGGGCTTCGGTGCGGATTAAACCGCGCTCGAATGGGTTTTTTGCGATCACGTGGCGCGAAGCTAAAAAGGGGCGATCGACGACGGCGGTGTCGCTGGAGCGGGCGCGGAGGTTTGCTCGGGCGAAGGTGCGGGAGCTGGCGGGGGCGTCGGGGTCGCGGGTGGTGACGGTTTTGGAGGCGCAGGCGGTGGAGGGGCTGAAGGAGATCGTGGGGGCGCGGTCGCTGCCGGCGGTGGTGGAACAACTGCGGGATGTGGTGGCGCGTGTGGGCGGTTTTGCGCACGTGGTGCGGGCTTGCGAGGCTTACTTGCGCGCGGGGCATGGGAAGCTGATTCAGGCGACGATGGAGGAGGCGGTGGAGTCGTTTTTGCGGGGCTTCAAGACGGGGCTTTATAAGCGCGGGCTGCAGAAAGAACTGCGGGCGTTTGTGGATGCAGGGGGCCGTGGGGATGTGCTGGTGACGGATGTGGATGAGGGGATGCTGCGGGCGTGGATTGCTCGGGCGAATGCGGATGGTGGGGAGCCTGGGTGGCGCTATTTCAACAATCGACTGGCGACTTGGAAGACGTTCATGAACTGGGCGCGGAAGCAGCGTATGTTGGTGCGTGAGGAGGGGCATGCGGCGGAGCTGATCAAGCCGGCGCGCTGGGTGGACAAGGTGCCGGAGATCTGGAGCGTGGATCTGGCGCGGCGTGTTTTGCAGGTGGTGCGTGAGGAGCTGAATGAGTCGCTGACTTACCTGGTGATTGGGTGCTGGATGGGTTTGCGGCCGTTTGAGATGGGGCGGGTGGTGCCGGGGAAGTTTGATTGGGAGCGGGGTTACTTGTGCGTGGATGCGGATGTGGCGCAGAAGGTGATGCAGCAGCGGTTTGTGCCGATCCCGCCGAATGTGCGGGGGCTGCTTTATGATCGACTGACGGCAGCGGAGTTGTTTTGGGGGGCGCGGCAGGGGCGGCGCAAGGCTCGGCACATCGTGCGGAGTGATGACCAGGTGTTTCTTTCGCGGCTGCTGCGGGAGCGGGGGCTGATTGAGAGCTGGCCGCAGGATGTGATGCGGCATTCGTATATTTCGTATCGATTGGCGCAGGGGCATGGTCGGGGGCAGGTGGCGGAGTGGTGCGGGAATAGTGAGAGTGAGATCCGGAGGAGTTATCGGAGGCCGTTGAGGAGGGAGGATGGGGAGGGGTGGTTTGGGGTGGGGATTGAAGATTGAAGAATGGAAAATGGAGATTGGAGAATGAAAAAGGCCGCTCGAGGGGAGCGGCCTTTTTGGTGGACAGGATTGACGTTGTTGACCGGATTGACGGTGAATTAGGGCATGTAGGCGGCGGGGCGGAAGATGGAGAAGAAAATGAGGGCGGCGATGGCGGTGAGGGCGAGGGTGACCCAGACCCAGTCGATGCGTTTGGGTGGGGTGTGGAGATCGGCGTGGCAGTAGGGGCAGAGGGTGGTGCGCGGGGAGACATCGGTGCCGCAGTGGCCGCAGTAGGGGACGGGGCGCTTTTTGATGTCGCAGGCGTAGCTGAGGACGGCGAAGAGGGGGCACAAGATGAGGCCGATGAGCAGGGGGACGAAGAGGAGCGAGAGGATGGCGAGCACGGCAAAGCCAAAGCCGACGAGGCGGCTGCCGCTGGTTTCGTGGCGGGTCATGCGCCAGGCTTGGATGGGTTCGGAGGTTTGCATGAGGTGACGGGGTTGACGTTGTTGACCGGATTGACGGGGTGTTAGCGGCGGGTGGCTTTGGCGGCGGCGGCGGCGATGCCGAGGCCGATGATGACGAGCACGGCGATGCCGAGGATCTGGCCGAGGTTTTGGAGGATTTGCCACATGATCAGGCGAGGCTGAGGAGTTGCAGAAGGTCTTTGAGGACGAGGATGAAGGGGATCAGGGCCGGTGTTTGCGGCGGCGGGGGCTCGGGTATTTGCTGAGATCTGCGGCTTCGGTTTCGGGCAGGGGCTCGTCGCTGGGGACGTCGTTGAGGCCCACCACGTGCTGCGCAGGCAGCTTCACAATGTTCGCAATCGCCTGCGGCGGTGCGGGAGCGCGGGAAGGCTGCGTGAAAACGGCAGTTTGAACAGGTTGTGTTTCCGGTGTCCATGCGCGCGGTTTTACTAAATCAGCGCCGCTTTGGGAAGGATTTTCCATGCGGGGCCGCGTTTTTTCCAGCCAAAGGCGGATGGCGTCGCCGAGGATGCTTTCGGCGGATTGGCCAGTGACTCGGGCCTCGGTGAGCAAAGCGAGCATTTCGTGCACCGGGAGTTTGATGGGGATGCCGCGCAGCATTTTATCAGCCACCCATGCGGGCACGGGATTGATGTCGCGCTCCCATTTGTTGACGGTGGAGGCAGTGCAGTCGCCGAGGTAGTCGGCAAGCTGTTCGCGGGTGAGGCCGCGCTGTTCGCGAAGGTAGCGAAGGAGTTCGTGTGTCATGTGAGGTAACTTGAGCGCATTTTTTTATCCTAAAAGGAAAATTGTTGTTGCGCGTATGTCCTAATGTGACACTATACGCCACGAAAGCAACCTTTTAGGACAATAATATGAGAGCAAACCTGACTTTGGATTTTGGAACGCGACTGACACAGGACGAGCAGATCACGCTGCTGTCTGAGGTGCAGAGACGCGGCTGTGAGCTGGAGGATGTGATTGTCGAGGCGCTGCGCCTGCGCCGCCAGCATCAGCCGCAGCCGCCGGCGGGGCTGCTGAGCGCGCCGGACGTGGAGGCGGCGCAGGCGGCGTGATACGAACGTCCTTACCGCATCCGGTCGGTGTGCGGGAACCTCCTCAATGAGAGGCACACGGTTACAAGGGCAAATAGGAAATCGACACAAGGTAACTGGACCTGACTACAACCGCAAAGGCCACGCGAACAGAGACAGCCGGAGAGACGGCGCTTTTCAAACCTGACCGGACTGACCTGAGTGACCTGATTGACGGAAACCTGAACCCAAACCTGACTTATGACGATTGATGCAACGATGATTTACCTCTGGCAGCTGGCGGACAGTCTGCGGAGCTTGATGGGCGCGCTGGCCTTTGTGAGCTTTTTTGCGGCTTTTGCAGTGATTCTTTGGTGCGCCATGTGGATCGAAGAAACGAAGCTGAAGCGGTGGCAGGTGGTTTTGCTGCTGGCGACGCCGGTGGTGTTTAGCGTGCTGCGCGCGCTGATTCCGACTTCGAAGACGGTGGCAATGATGGTGGTGGTGCCGGGGATTGTGGAGAGCCGCGTGATCAAGGAGGATTTGCCAGAGGTGTATGACGCGGCGCTGAAGGCGCTGAAAAGCCAACTGGGAACCGCGAACCGCGAACCGGGAACGGATGAAGGCACACGCTGAAGCGTGAACAACGAACTTTGATGAAACGAACCAGAAGAGATCAAGGGCAGGCGAATGAGGCCGCGCTGCCCGGCTGAGGCGAGGAAGGCAGAAGGATTCAAGCAACCAACCAACCATTCATTGGAGGAAGACGATGAGTAACACGAAGAACGAGAGCAGGAGAAGACAGACGGGCCGCGAGAGCGGCGATTTGAGCAAGGGGCCGGGGCTGAATAGTCTTTGTCAGGCTATTTTGGACGCGCCGGTTTATGACCGGGAAGATCCGCCAAGCCATGCGGCTTTGGTGGCTGCTTATGTGGCGCTGACGGAGTTGGCGCAGGATCTGGCGGAGCAGGTGATGGGATGCGGTGATGCGCGTGATGCAATGGAGGCTCTGGCCTCTGAAAAGGAGGGCGCGCGATGAGTGCTAACCTGACGAATCACGGAGCAGCGCTGGACTCGAAGCCGCTGAATGAACGCTGGCGCGTGGCGCCCGTGCATATCCGCGAGGATATTGCGCAGCATGGCGAGCGGGTGAAGCACGCCGCCGATTTCAATGACCTGACGGCGCTGGATTTGCTGGCTTATGCGATGGAGCATTTGACGCTGCAAACAGCTTCTTTTGGTGCCTTTGGGGATCAGGGCCGGAAAGTGGATGAGCTGGTGAAATTAAGTGTGGGCAGTCATCACCGCACGTGGGTGATGCGGCCGCTGGAAAAGCTGTATGACAAACTGAACGCTGAGGCTCTGGCCTCTGGAAAGGAAGGCGCGCGATGAGTGACCTCACTGACCTGATTGACGGTGTTGACGGGGCGTCGGTGACGCGGTGCTCGGGCGGGGCGTGTCTGCCTTGGCAGATGACTTGGAATGGGCGCACGTGGAAGGATATGCCGGGGGCGTCGGTGGAGGATCAGCGGCTGAATTTTGCGCTGTTTCGGCGCGGGCTGCTGGAGGTGGTGGAGGATGCGGAGTCGGGGGAGCTGGTGAGCGCGGCGTCCTGGGCCAATACGAAACGGGTGTTGGGTCTGCCGATCGATGCGGCGGCGCGGGCGGATCGCCAGGCGCGGCATCTGGAGATGGTGGCGGAGGTGCGCGAGCACGGGGCGGCGGCGGTGATGGCGCGGCGTCGGCCGCGGGTGTGGGAGAAGCGCCGGGCGGCGGCTGCTGATCGGATGGCGGCGAAGGAGGCGGCGCGCGCGGTGGTCGCGGCGGAGGTGGGGGTGCTGCGCATCCGGCTGCAGAAGGCGGTGGCGGAGGGGCTGGTGCTGAACCGGCTGCGGGAGCGGCTGGGGACGGTGGGCCTGAATACGGTGCATGGCATCCTGAGAGGTCGCCGGACGGTTTGCACGCCGCAGGTGCGGGAGCGGCTGACGGCGGTGCTGCGGGCGTTTGAGGCGGATGCGGCGGTGCGGCTGAGGCTGTGCGCATCGAAAAAATCCGTGAAGGCGGAGGAACGGCTGCGGGCGGGTGAGGTGCCGGCGGATCATGTGCCGTTTAAGGCCTGGCTGGCGCGTGAGGCGGAGAAGCTGGGGACGAATGCGCATGCGCTGTATTGCCGCATTCAGCGAGGGGACATCTGCCGGCCGCGGATGTTTCAGGTGCATAAACGATGTTTTTTCGTGCCGGAGGAGGAGACGGCGCGGGCGGCGTGAGGCTGCGGGGAGGGTGACCTGACTGACCTGACTGACCGGAATGACCTGACTGACTGAGAACTGAACACTGACCACTGACGACTATGACGAACGGACTACATTTTGGACTTGAATACGCGGGGGCGTCGAGGCGCTCGATGCGGGCGAGGAGAACGGCTTGGAAGGCGCTGCGGCTGCTGGGGCTTTCGGCGCTTTGTGGGGCGGCTTGGAGCGCGGGGAAGGCGGCGGAGGCGGTGCCGGATGCGGCGCGATCAGCGGCGGCGCTGGAGGCGTCGTGGCTGCGGGTGGCGCTGTGCTACCTGATCGGGTCGCTGTGCGTGATCATCGTGATCATGCTGGTGGCGAATGCGGCGCGGGAGCGCAAGCTGCGCCGGTGGGCCGAGAACGTGGAGGCGATGGAGCTGGGGGAGGCGTATGCGGATGAGGTGTGGAATCCGTATGCGGGGCAGTGGCCGGTGCGGGAGCCATTGAAAAATGGAAATTCGAAATTGGAGAGTGGAGAATCCTGGGATGTGGGGCCGCTGGAGAGTTTGGCGGAAGATCCGAAGGCGTGTGAGCTGGTGGCGTTTTTGCCATTGCCTGAGCCGGATCAAGCCACAGTGCGTTTCATGGAGCATCTGCATGAGGCTGCGGGACTCACTCATTCATCACTCTCTGATTCAAAACTGAACGCGGGAGGTGCGGCGTGAGCTCGGATTACACGATGACGATCACGGGGCCGGATGGGATGCCGGTGATGGTGATGCAGATGGATGCGACGCTGCGGACGGTGCGGAGTGCGTCGGTGGACGATGCGCAGCTGCAGACGCTGCTGGTGGTGACGAGCGTGGCGGCGGGGACGGTGGAGGGTGAGTGCCTGCGCACGTGGGGCGGGCTATCAAGCAAGCCTGGGAGTGAGACGTTTGAGGCGCATGGGTTTACCTGGACGCGCCATGTGCCGGGTCATTCGCGGCCGGTGGGAATCGACGAAAAGGTTTATATTTATACGCGTGATAAAAACAATGTGGATGAGGCGCGCGAGTGTGAGGCGGGTCGCTTTGATTGGGGGCTGATTCCTGATTTTCCATCGGCGGAAATCATCGGCTGGCGATTGGCGGCACCGAGCGGGGAAATGATGGAGGAACTGAAAACTGAAAAGGGAGGAACTGAAAAATGAGCACGATCACGCAAGAACAAATCGCAGCCGCGCTGGAGGACAGCATCGCGCACTGGAAACGGATGCGAGAGATGCCGCTTGAGGTGCGGTGTGATTCCAAGACTCGCGAGCGTCCAAATGCGATCAGCTGTCCGCTGTGCTTGCTGATCAATCCCGATGAAGATGGGTGTGTGGGATGCCCGGTTTATGAGCGCACGAAACGGGATTGGTGCTTTTGCACTCCTTACCATGTGGCGCAGATGTCTTTTAAAAGACCGGATCATCTTTGGCATCCCGCAGCGGATGCGGAGATCGCGTTTTTGGAGTCTCTGCGTGTTTTTGATCAACCGGGAACCGAGAACGGCGAACTGAGAACCACCGACGAAGGAGGTGAACCATGAGTGCGGGGCTTTACACGATGGCGGACATCGCGCGGTATTTTAGGTGCCAGAGGCATGATGTGGCGCGCATGATCGAGGTGGATGGGCTGCCGGTGGTGCAATTGCCGGGGCCGTCCGAGACGGTGCGGAAGATCACGCTGCATGGGCTGCACAAGTGGCTGAAGAAGAAGCATGTGGGTGATGGTGCTTTCATGAGCGTGGAGGAGCTGCAGGCGGAGATCGCGGCGGCGAATGCGGGGGCGGTGACGCGGTGTGATCCGGGTCTGACGCAGCTGCGGGCGTGCGTGGAGCTGGTGTTTGAGGCGGTGAAGTCGGAGATGGGAAGGAGGGCGGCGTGATGAGCTTTTTGATCGACGAGTCGAAGGCACCGGCGACGGTGGCGGTGCGGGATCATCCGATGCGGGAGCTGATGGAGGCGCGCGCGAAGATGGAGGAGTGGGGTGAGCAGGTGCGGCTGATGAAGGAGCTGCTGGAACGGTCGGACGTGAGCGCGGCGGATAAGATGACGCTGAGCCTGGAGATGCTGACGGCGAAGAGCTGCCTGCTGGCCTGCGCGAACATCATCACGGCGTGTGAGGAACGAATGCGCGAGCAGGCGCGAAGGCTGGAGCAGCGATGGGGGTGGCTGCTTTGAGGGGGAAATGATGGAGGAACTGAAAACTGAGAATGGAGGAACCTGAAAATTTTATGGGCTGGAAATCACTTAAAAACGAATATCGAATCGATCACCATGTGCAGGTGCGCGAGGGGCGGATTGCGATTGGATCAGGCTATGTTTCTGATCTGATTCGCGTGAGCTTTGACGGGGTGGTGACGTGGGGAAGTTTGGGGACGTCGAAAGATGATGATTTGGCGCGCTACTATGAGGAGATGACTGCTGATCTGGAGCGTTTGAAACGCCTGGTGCAGCAGGAGGATGTGTTTGAGGTATCGCTGCCGGTGTGGACTTACGAGGGCGCGGAGATCATTGAGAAGCGCTGCGAGGCTTATGGCTGGCCAAACGTGACGCACGATGGGCTGATGATGTATGAAAACACGTTTTCAGCGGATCGTAATGAGGTGGTGAAATGGGCGAAGCGCAGCGCAGCCTCTCTGGTGAAATCTTATGACCGATTGATGAAGGAGGCGCTGGAACGTGTGGAGCAGGTGGGCGGGTGGCTGCGCCAAGCGCAGGAGGACGTGAGCAAACTGGCGCATGATTGGCCGGAGCAACCGGGAACCGCGAACGGGGAACCGGGAACGGAACATGAGCACGCTGAAGCGTGAACAACGAACGAGGAACGAAGAACGATGAACGCATTTACGAACGAGTTTCACGACATCGCGCAGGAGGAGGCCTTTAGCATGGGATTTGATGCGCTGCATGTGCGGGCGCCGGATGAGGTGGTGATGGAGATGGAGGAGTATGTGGGGGATGATGATGCGGATGATCGCGTTCGGTGTGTGCTGACGATCCTGCGGGTGCTGACTTACAATGTGCAATCGCTGGACGATATTGTGCGTCGGGTGGCGAAGTTGTGCGCGGAGATGCTGCCCTGGCACAAAAAAATGGTGCCGGTGCATTTTATGGCAACGGCGCACGAGCGTAACCGCTCGAAGGCGAGCGCTTACAAGGTGACGCGGCAGATGCTGGTGGACTGGCATGCGCCCACGGCGAGCATGCTGCTGGGGATGGTGACGGATGATTTCCAAAACTGGACGGCGCGAGAGGTGGGGAAGAGGGTGCTGATCACGCTGTATGCGTCTGTGGCGGATCAACGGCTGAGGCCGGAGATGGCAAAGAGTCTTTCGGCGATTGGTGCGGAGTTGGGGTTGACGGCAAAGAACAAGCGCAGTGCGATCAGCGCGGCGATCAAGTCGCATGTGCTGCCGATGTTCCGAAAGATGAGTGCTGCGCGATCGGGAAGGCCTGCGAGCGAGTGTGATTTCAAGCTGTGGTTTATGAAGAACAAGCACTGCCGGGAGGCGCTGAGTGTGGCGATGAAGGGGAAGAGGAACCGCGCGAAGCGCGGAATGACGAAGGACGAAGGACGAATGACGAAGGTGGAAGGGAGGGCTGCGTGAATGAGCTGGCTTTATTCGCGGGCGCTGGTGGAGGCATTCTGGGCGGGCACTTGCTCGGCTGGAGGACGGTGTGTGCGGTTGAGTGGGAGCCCTATGCCGCCGGCGTTCTCATCGCACGGCAGAATGACGGGATTTTCCCGCCTTTCCCGGTTTGGGATGACGTGCGAACCTTTGACGGACGAGCATGGCGAGGGATTGTTGACGTGGTTTCGGGCGGGTTTCCGTGCCAGGACATTTCCTGCGCGGGAAAGGGTGCGGGGATCGACGGGGAGCGAAGCGGGATGTGGGTGGAGATGGCGCGAATCATCGGTGAGGTGGGACCGCGCTTTGTGCTCGTGGAGAACTCGCCAATGCTCACTCTTCGGGGGCTTGGAAGAGTTCTCGGGGACCTGGTGGCGCTGGGGTATGATGCGCGATGGGGAGTGCTGGGAGCGGATGATGCCGGAGCTCCGCATGTGCGGAAGCGGATCTGGATTGTCGGGGAACTGGACGACGCCAAGCGCGTCGGACGGCCGGCGCGGGGGCACGATCACGGAGAACATGACGGGGACTTCGCTGGCGCAGCAGATCAAGACGCCGTCCAAGTGGCCGACGATGACGAAGGCGGACTCGCACGGGCACGCGTGGACGAGCGACAAGAGCGCTCCGGATGGCAAGCGGCTGACGCTGGTGGGGGCGGCGCGGAAGTGGCCGACGCCGAAGGCGAGCGATGGGGCCCGCGGGGATTGTGTGAGCGAGCGGGAACGAAATTCGCCGGGGCTGGTGAGCGCGGTGAAGATGTTTCGCACACCGAACGCGACCGATGGGGCGAAGTGGTCGCACCAGACGCAGGAGGAGCGGGAGGAGAAGGGCCAGCAGGTGAGGCTGACGCATCAACTGGAGGCTGGTGGGGCGCTGAACCCGGTGTGGGTCGAGTGGCTGATGGGGTGGCCGCTCGGGTGGACCGACTTGCGGCGCTTGGAAATGGGCAGGTTCCAAGCGTGGCGGCGCTCGCATGGCGGGTGCTGGCAGGAGACTTTGAGAAGGGGAGAAGAGGAGAAGAGGAGTGGAGGAGAAGAGGGGACGGGGAGGCGGGCAGGAGTGCCCGCGGTCCTTTCTGTGACGGGGAGGGACCGGAGTGACCTGAATGACCGGATTGACGGGGGGACGGGCTAAAGCCCGAACTACGAACGAAGAAAGAAGAACAACGAACCAAGAACAACTGAGAACCGAGAACTGAGAACATTATGAAGACGACAACGACCGAACCGACGAGAGAACTGATTCCTTTGAAGCTGATCGAGCCGTGGGGGCGGAATCCGCGAGGGGGTGAGCTGCGGGAGATGGAGAGCTTTACGGAGCAACTGCGAGTGGAGGGCATCCGGGAGGATGTGCATGTGTTTCGCGATGCGCAGGGGGTGCTGCGGCTGATGCAGGGGCATCGGCGTCGCGAGGCGGCAGCGAGGCTGGGGATGGAGGCGCTGTGGGCGAAGGTGTGGCCGTTTGATGAGAATGAGGCGTTTTTGCATCTGATCACGATGCAGCAGGGTGCGGACCCGTTTGATGCGCGGGAGCTGGCGCTGGCGAGTCGGACGGCGATGGAGATGGGGATCGAGAAGGAGCGCTTGATCGGGGTGATGCACCGGAGCGCGGAGACGGTGCAGCTTTACCTGGATCTTGGGACGCTGCCGCATCGGGTGCAGGATGCGGTTTATAAGGGGAGGCTGGCGCTGGGGACGGCGGGGCTGATGCGGCAGCTGTCGAAGGAGCAGATGGAGCTGGCGATGGATGGGGTGCTGAACAATCCGATCACGCAGGAGCCGATGACGGAGGGTCAGGCGCGGGTGTATATCGAGAATCAATTTCTGAAGCCGATGCGCTGGCGGAAGGAGTGGGAGGTGCTGTGCCTGAAGGTGAAGCGGAAGCTGGTGACGGGCGGGATGGATGCGGGGCTGATCGATGTGGTGCAGTGGGAGGATCGGGAGCAATTTGTGATGAGCGAGGCGCTGCCGCAGAGTGCGTATGCGCTGTGCGAGGAGCACATCGAGGATGGGCTGCTGGTGAAGCCGGGGGAGCCGATGACGTGGGGGGAGCTGGCGCTGAGCCTGGGGGTGCCGTGGCATGTGGCTCCGGCGATGGCGCGGACGGAGAAGCATGTGCTGGTGGTGAAGATGAGCGCGGTGCGGGATGCGGATTCGACGAGTGAGGAGCGTGTTTTGAAGACGAGAGGGGAGAAGGGGAAGAGGCAAGAGGTGGAGAAGAGGAGTGGAGGAGAGGAGGAGATGCGGGAGCAGTTTTTGGATGGGCAGACGGTGACGGATGGGGATTCCCAGCAGATTCAGGGAGGCCAGCAGATTTTGGCAGCACGCGACGTGACTTTCGCATGCTGGTGTTCAAACTTTAGTTTGACGATT
>JACCDR011817833.1_pt1 | contig 22356 bp, 36 predicted proteins | sample 7446431 | NCBI WGS metagenome assembly JACCDR01 (sample SAMN15323443, study PRJNA562643) | freshwater metagenome | isolation source: river surface water | place: USA:Blue River Watershed | collected 2017-08-17 | reverse complement strand
GTTTAACAATCGACACCACAAAGCTTCCCTCTGGTGCAACGGCGCAGCTTATTTTAGGGCTTGCTGAAATCAATAACGGTTCAGGTTCTGGTGCAAAGTTTTCCTGTTTTGTAGGTTATTCTTCGACCACAGCTGTTGGTATTCATTTCTCGACAGGGACCTCTGGAAACAACGGTAACGTTAATCAAGCCAATCCTATCTCGTTTGCGAACGGTGATCAGGTTGTTTGGGAAGCTATGGTTCCCATCGCCGAATGGGCTGGTTCTGGAACAGTTAATATTGCTCAAAACGATGTGGAATTTGTTTCTAATACAAGCTCTACAGACGCGGACGATACAACAAGTTTTGCTTACGGTCCAGATGGCTCAGCGGGTCCAATTTCTACTACAGCTTTGACAGCCGCAAGGAAAAAAAGAGTTTCATTTAGTAGACCGATTCAACCTACCGATTTAGTCACTCTTGAGATTTATAATAATGTGGAATGGATACCAGTTAACGCTTTGATAAGCGCGACTGGAAGTTATGAAATGCAAGAGTTAGCCTATCAAAACGGTGTTATTTATGGGATGGGTCTAGCGCCTGTTTCTGGGTCAAATACAACGGTCGACGTTGTTTTTGGAAGGTATGCAATTGCAAGCGGTGCAACATTTGGCTCAGCGGGAGGCGGTTGGAACGTAGTATCATCGGGCTTTAAGTATCGAGTTAAGAAAGTTTCTAGTGGTCAAGCTGTTGGCTTTGGAAAAAATACGGACGGTTCTCTAAGTCTTGTGAATCTTTATACGGACAGCATTAGCACGACATTCACTGCTGATGGTTCCGGTGGCAGTTCCGCATCAAAGACAGTTCGATGTCAAAGAATAGGCGATTGGGTCACTATACACGTTCCAAGTACAACGCTAACCTCGGGAACCTCTTCTACAAAAATGACAAGCGACACCGCTTTGCCTAGCTGGGCAAGACCTTTAACAGCAACGCAAGGCTGTGGTGCGCTTGCTCAAATGCTTGATAACAACGCTCAAATTGCAGTTCCGGCATTGGTATGGGTTAATACAAGCGGCATAATAACCTATCAAAAAACTGCGACCGGTTCGACGTTTACGAACTCCGCAACAATGGGAACAAACATTGCTCACACACACACGTTTTATGTAGGGACGGGTTCATAATGAAAAAGTTTGGACTTATTTTTCTGTTATTTTTTGTTTCTTGCGGAAATGCTGAAGACGAGGATTCACCAGAGGAACCAGCAACACCGATAGAAGAAATATATTCAGACGCTTCACAAAGGCTTATGGATAACTTTCTTGAAATGAACCGTGTTGTCAGTAGAGATAAAGATAAAAGACCTCAAAATGAGGGTGATTCACTTCTTTTTTCTGGGATTTCTCTTTATGCGCTTCCTTGCTCTATGAGTGAGCGCATCGAAAAACAGTTGGTATCAGAAATCTTAGAAAGAGACGGTGCTTTAATGAGACACCCGACCCTTTCAAGAGACGATGCAAGCCTAGACAGCGCTTTAGGTCTTTATTACGGAATTTCAGAAAGAATCAAACGCTGTCCAGGCGCTAGTGATTCTTGGAAAGAAGCAATCAAAAAACATATAGAGTTTGTGACTAGCCATGATTTGAAATTAAATCCAAAATCCGATTCAAAACTTGAAAAGTATTTTGATTATGTCCTCTTTCTCTTAGGTTCAAAGCTTGGAGTGAAAACAAAACCTACGGATGATGTGAAGCTTCTTTTAGGTATTGAGATAGGTTTATGGGCAAAAGCCTGTGTTGTTTCGAAGAAATCATGCTTTAGGGTTCATTTGGGTCTATTGTCTTTAAAAACGATTGAAAACTTGGGTGAAAATATCCCAGACCCGATAAAGATAGAATTTTGCAAGATCACTGAAGGTATAGACATGCCGACTGTGGACCATTATTGCAAACGCGGTGATTTAAAGGCATGGATTGAAAATTTTGAATATAATCAATGGGAATACCGTCACCAAAGGTGCGGTCAATGGGAAAAGCCGGATGCAAACGGATTTGAAACACCAGCTTTGGATTATTTAGTCGCAATCCGTACAGAATACGCTGTCACAAAAACATTCATGGACTAGGGGAAAAAATGGCTATTAAGAATGAACTCTTTTTAGAATCAACGGCGGTAGCAACGTCTGAAACGTCCGATAGCTTTGAAATGGAACACTATGACAAGGTGAATTTCACAGCAAAGATAACTGGTAATAATCCCTCTAGCACCTCACAAGACTTCAATACTGGAACAATGGAATTTCAGACTTTTACCTTCCCAACAAAGGCGGGCGCTGCAAACGGCGATTATATCAAATTTTTTGATTCAAGCGGTACAGCGTGGGCTGTGGCTTTGACAAAACCCGTTGCGGAAGTTGATACCCTTACAGTACCCGCGCTTGTTGCTGGTGCGGCCGATGGGGACCTTGCAATATTAACAGACGGTTCGGGTCTCACTTGGGGGTTTTATTTCGACACCACAGGCGGTAACGCTGTAACACCAACGTACGCTGATTATCTAGCTATTCCCGCTGGAAGACGTACCCGTGTTGATATAAGCGCCGCGGTTGATGACGCTGGTATCGTTACGGCTTGTAAAAATGCGCTCAATGCCCTCACGGGATTCACAGCCGCAATAACATTGAGCGGAACAACAACACTTATAGCAACAATGGCTGTGAAAGCACCATGCACAGACCCAGACGTTAAGGCATTCGATGGTGGTGCGGCGACAAGCTTTTCCGGCGCTGAGACTACAGCCGGTGTAGCGGCTCAAACTCCGACGGGTGCAATATGGACCGCAATTGCATCGGGCAATAAATGTCTAGCCGATATTTCTGGTGATACTACAGCCGCACAGGTAGCCGCGAGAGTGGAAACTGCGGTTGACGCTATGACAGGACTAAGCGCAGTTATAACGACAGACGATAGCGCAAATGATGGGACCATGACTTTCACTCAAATTGTCCCAGGTCCGACGAGTGATGCTGTGCCAAAATCATACGATGACGGCGGTGCTGGTTCGATTACTTCAGCAAATACAACCCAAGGGGTCGCTACGGACGTCGACATAGCAAACGACAAAATTTATTTGCCGGCACATGGTCTCATGACTGGTGTTAAAATTTCTGGAATTACAACCACTACAACACTTCCAGCGGGTCTAGCGACCTCAACGCCATACTACCCTATCGTGGTTGACAGTGATCACATTAAGTTTGCGAGTTCCCAAGCCAATGCTTTAGCTGGTACAGCCATAGATTTGACTGACTACGGAGTTTCTACAGGGGTTCATACAATCGCTATTGCAACGTCTCTAGCTGGGTCTGTGAAGCTTCAAGTCAATATCGAACCAGATACACTAACTGGAAACTGGGTCGATGTTTCCGACGAAGAAATAATCAACGGCAACGGGTCTCAGTCCTTTGCAGCGGCAACAACCTTGCGTTGGGTTATGGAAAATGTAGCCGCATCCGAGTTTAGGGCTGTGGTCACTGTAACGAGCGGGACCATACTTGCTGAATGTAGAGGGTACGCAAAAGGATTGAGACACTAAATTTAAAATTAGGGGTTCTTAAAATGGATTTGGTGCATATTGTGGAAGCTTTAGCTTCACTCACCCTTGCAATTCTTTCCTATTTCGGAAAAAGAACCCTTAACGGTTATGACAACCGATTAGAAGCGTATGAAAAGCGTTTCGAGAAATTCGAAGATAGAGACGATGATATTATGAAAGCCTTGAAGGATATAGAAATCAAAATTGCGCACATTGAGACAGTGATTGACGTGAAAAAATTTCGTGCGAGTTCATAATAACTTTTTCATCTTCTTTGATTTCGACCGCACCTAAATACTTCATGATCTTAAGCCATATTTGAGCATTACATTTTCTTCGTGAATAGAGGGTATTATAAACACTTGTATAGGGAAGATCACAAGCCCTAGCAATTTCTGACACACCTATTTTTCTATTCTTTTTTTTGTATGCTGAAAAAGCTTTTCTTAACATTAAATCGGCTTCGGTTTTCATGGGGTACTCTCGTTAGCTTTGGCAATAATCAGTTTCATGAGCAATGCGGAATTTATAACCTTTGTACCCTTACGGTCAAATTTAATTTTAAAACTCTTTTTTCTTGCAGCGGAAAGGACTTTGTTTGCTGAGTTCAAGGCTTTTTTCTTTTCAAAGACAGAAAAAAAACACATAGAACCTCTTAGTTAAGTTCCCGTTTTTCTCAAATACGAGTTAACAGTTTTCCTTAAGAATTTGGCAACGGAGATACCCTCAATTTTTGCCTGTGATTTTATTCTTTTATATCCTTCAAGATTTATCTTTAAAGAAATTACCCTGTTAAGCTTCTTTTCTTGGTCTATTTTTGGTCTTCCCAAGCGCGCACCCCGTCTTTCACAAAATGGGATTTGACTTTAAGTATATAACTTTACAGTTCGGTTTAAAAGAATTACCTTTTCCCTCGGATAAAAAAAATCCCTAAGAAAAAACTTTGCGAGTCTTCTTAGGGGTGAAAAATTCCAACAACACGAAGGGTGAAATCTTAATGTTATTGAACATCTTTTATGGAATTTCTAGCTATCAGTCTATCTTTTTCTTGGTGACACATGGCTAGACTGAGTTCCGACCGTTCTTTCATCCATGCAGTTGTTAAAGCCTGTGACGACGATATTATAGCGGGTCTTATTTTCAATAGAATTGACTGGTCCGTTGATCATCATCGCACACACAATGAAACACGCTTCTTTTTCAAAGGTCATTGGTGGATGTATGACACAATCCCCGATTTCCTTGTAGCGCTTCCTTACTGTAGTGAGCGCACCATGAAAAAATCATTTGCGAAACTAAAAGATAAAAACTTGATACTCCATTGCAGAGTTCGAAGCAAGGATTGGAACCAAACAAATTTCTATTCAATCAACTATGAAGAATTCAAAAAGCTAACAGGCAACAATTGCACTTTAGCACCCTCTAGGATTTATTATTTCGAAGCGCTGGAAAAGCTAAGGTTCCTTTTTTGCACCTTAGCTCACTGTGAAGAAATGGCGGGAAAAGCTAAGGTGCAAAATTTGCCCGATCAATGGGGCAAAATTTGCCCGATCAATGGGGCAGAATTTGCCCGTTCTTCTCTATCTATTAGTCCCCCTGTTAAGTCTGAAACTTTGAATCTTAAAAAAGGGGGGGAAGAAAAACCGCACCCCCCCTCTAATTTGATTCAAATTTCTTTCAAGGATGAGATAGACACCGCCTACAAAGAACTCGAAGGGCTTTGGTTTATAGTAGACGACTATGAATATGAACCGCCGGAAGGACAGACGAGAAAAGAACGTGAAGAAATCAAGAAAAGGGCTTTCGAAAGGATAGAAGAACTCACAGGACTGATTCAAAGATTATCTGAAAATGAAAAAAAGGTACCGCCTAAGGAACTTATAACGATAGGTGATACTTGGTTAGGTCTCATTCTTAAAAGCTATCCAAATTCGAAATATTCAAGAGACCAATTAGAAAAGATCGCGAGAAAAGCACAGTCCGTGATGAATTCCCAGCACCTTGATTTTGATTTTCCCGTTCTCTTAAGTTGGGTTCATAAATACGCCACAGAGTATTTGAAAGAGAGGTTTTTTAAATCACCGCGGTCTATCTTGATAAGAGACACTGAAGGGAACACTTTTCTCGACGAAGCAATTGAGAAATGCCGAAATAGCATTCAAAGGGTGATGAGAAAATCAAAAGTCAAAGGCTGGTAGCCCGTATCTCAAATATTTTGGAAGACCGCCGAAAAGGGCGCGCTTTTCCTCTTGATCTTCAAGCCTAGCCAAATGGGCGGGGTCATTTGATGCCAGTTTCACATTAAAGGTGATTATTTTGGGTGCAATGATGATGATGTGCGTTCCTATGTCCGTAGTTTGAAAATAAATATACCCGCGCTTTTCCAGCCTGTTTAAAATCTTAACAAGGCGGCGTCTTCCAAAGCCCGTAATATTTTCTATTTTTCTCAGCGAGACGTAAGAATGAGGTTCACAAATTGTACAAAGAAAGCTGAAAACAGTTAGACTTGCAAAGTCACCTTTGAAAAGGTCTAACAAGTTTTTGAAATCAGGTGTTAGCATTTCATTACTCCTTAAAAGAATTACTTGAACCGGCCTTAGACCCTTACCAGCAAAAGGGTCTAAGGTTGGCTTTTTAAGTAATTGCTTGAAAAAATGGAATGCTTATTTCCATTTGCAAGAAATGGAACCTTGAGAAGTAATAAGACATAGAGCTTCGTTATTTTCGCATCTTTGGATATCAAAATTAGTACCGTTCACTAGCTCGCAAGTCATGTTTTGTGGTGTTGGTGTTGCTTTAGCTTCGTCTGAGCAATGAGAAAGAAGCACTAAGCCCGTTGCCAATATTATAGAAAAAATTAAGTATTTCATGGGACACCCCCCTTTCTATTCTTATCGGTTACATTAAATGAAAACTTGAATTTTTTTTTCTATTGGTGCGGTTCGTTTTTGCCCTAAGATTATATTGAAAAATATCCAACAATTTTTTTTAGGGTGAAGAAAATGAGTGAAGTCATTGACATGCCAGTTTCAGAAATCCCACAGGTTCCCGTCTATTCCATAAAGGAGACAAAAGAAGCTTTAGACGGGGTTATGCAAATGTGCATGGTCCTAGCTTTGGTTTTGAAAGACGGTGCTCAAATCGGAGATATCGCAGTTATATTTGAGAAGATTTCAACGGATGAAATCTTAAGACAAAAAATTGTCTCAGCTTTTGAAGGGATGGGAAAAATCCCAGACGAGATAACACACATTACAGTTCAAGAGGGAATGGAACTTGCTATGATGATGTTAAGTTTCGTCCCTCAGTTCATAGCAATTCTTGGTAAAAAGGTAGCCTAATGCTTTTGAAGTATTTCAAGCCGTCTGAATTTCAATGCCCTTGCTGTGGAACTTCAGAAATGGACCCCGAGGTCGAAAGAAAAATTGACCTTATAAGGGACCGCCTTGGGGTTCCATTGCATATAAATTCAGGGTATAGGTGTTCGGCTCATAACCGAGAGGTAGGGGGAAAACCGACCTCACAGCACCTATTAGGGAAAGCAATTGACATTTCGATAGCAAACCTAACGGCTGAAAAGAAAAGGCAACTCTTAGAGCTTGCCATTGGTCAGTTCTTTGGGGTAGGAATTGGCTCGACATTCTTTCACCTAGACCTTGGAACACCACGCCTTTGGGTCTACGGCTTTGGAAATATTTCGAGTTAAAAGATGTTTGAAGTGTCGAAATCGGCTTGTTTTGAGCCGAGGTCGATGCTTAAATTTTCTTCATTTGAATTCCCAAAGTGTTTTAACGCCTCTGTATTTCCAGAGAAAACATACCAGCTTCTAGCATTATTATCCCATTTTGCACCAAGTCTCTTTGCTTCATTTCGATCACTATAGGCAACGTTCAAATAGACCTTTTCACCAGTTTGATTATTCCAAGGCTTTTTGTTTGTTTCTTTTTTTTCTTCTTCATTACCATTATCTTGATACTGTTGGTCTTCCATGTCTTGCGTGAAACATTCAGATAATCCAAAGGCGTTTAGAACACCAGCCACAAAAGCGCGTTTTTGGGACATTTTGCAAATTGTATTTTCACAGTCTCTAGGTCTGTCTATAAACTTGCTTTCTAGCGTTGAGCAAACCCCCTCTCCTTCACCTAAGTCTCTACCGTCTGAGCGTACAATTTTGCATTTATATAGATAACGATATAAACCATAAGAAATCCCGTTTTCATATTCATAATCGTAAGTATAGGTCGGTGGCTCAGTATTGTTATTCCATACCTTCACTTTTTTTTTCTTTGTCCATTTGACCTCACGGTCATGGTCTATGTCGCATTCGATTTTTTCATATTTTGGTGCTGCACCAAAAGCTATACAAATCTTTTCTGCACCAGGCTTTAGGAGTGTTGGTTTACTTGTCCCTGGGATAGTTCCATAATCTTGGTCTTCAATTAAAACATCGTTAATCACATTTCTGACATCTTGATGAAATTTTACAAGATCAGCAATTCCAGCAACGGGACGAATAAGAGAAAGAGAAAGCGTCTTTTCTGGTTCTATTATTTCTGTGCTGCTCATAATCCGTCCGTCAACTTAATGATTGATTCTAGGTTTTCATAGGCTGACAAAAGTTCGTCTCGCATTTTCTCAAGCTTTGAAATTGCTTTATAGGCTGGGTGCTTCTCTATCAGGCGTTCTATAGTCTCGTTTAATTCCTTTACTAATACCGCCGTCTTTCTTTGGTTGGCAATTCTTTGAACTCTTATGCTTTCCAATTCCCTTTTAATGTCTTGACGTTCGCTTTCAATTTCTTCGGGTATCATGTCTGGGGTTAACACTTTGAACTCCTTTTTCATGTTATTATTGACGTAGAAACTCAGCGTTTTTCTATCTCCCTAATTAGGAAATGTCGAGGGTTTTTCCTATGATGAAAGCCTTAATGCTCATAGTCTTGGTCGGGTGTGTAGGGGTGTCAAATTTAAACACCGCCGAGGTATATAAAAAAGAGGTTGAGCTTGAAATAAACGGGGTTCATTTCGAAGGAATTGCCACAATTAAGGAAGCAAAACGGTTTCACATTGGCATGTCCTTACCAACAAAACCCGATTTATTGAAAATAACGACATGCCATAGACAACTTGTTTTCAAAAATGTCGGGAAATACTTCGAATATGACTTTGAACCTGTCAGACGTGAGCAAGACTTGCCCTGTTCGATGGAGATAGTGGCCTTGGATAAGACAGGTGAGAACCTTTGGGGGTTGATAAATTTCGTGGCACCTGACGAACGGCTAGAAGCTGAAATAGGATGCAATGGCCAGGCGTCAAAAGTAGTTGGTTCCTCTCTCTGTCAAGCTAGAGCGGGTCTTTCTCAGACAATTTCTTTCAAGGGGACGGTCAGGGGGGTCTCAGGGGAAGGGTGCCCTAAACTGAGCGTTTCAAGCGGGTCTTATTTTGAATACACGATAACAAGGAACACTTGCCAATATGTCTTCACGGACGGGATAGAGTTTTTTCGTCTTATGACTTTTGGTTACACTGAGGTTCTAATCCTATGATAACAATAATCGAATTGGTCTTGAAAATAGGTGCGACCCTGATAGATATTTTCTGGAAAAGGTCTCAGAAAAACGCTGAAATGAAAGAAAAAATGTTTGAGTTCGCAAGGATTAGTGATGCAGAAGCTATAAAGAACGCGAATTTAAGCAAAGACTACAAAGCCATGAAAGAAGAACTTCAAAAGAAAGAAGAACCAAAGAAATGAGCATGGTGACTGAGAGTTTCCCAAAACGGTATAAATCATTACCGCAAAATTGGCGTGTCGTTGCTCATATTGATGAAAGCGCTAATGAGATACTAGGATTCACTGCTATCAATTTTGTTTTGAATTATGAATCCTCAGAAATCTTTTATAGCAAATACAAAGCAAGGCAATTTATCCTAGCAAATTATAGTTTCATTGAAGGGGACTTGAGTTCTTTAAATGAGAAGTCATGAAGACACAAAAGAAGACTATTCCCTAGTTGATCTTACAAATGACAGGACCCGTTCTAGGGTAGCTTCCTGGTAATATCCCATCCGAACCAGCAACAGAGCCTTGAAATCCTGTAGTGTCAACCCACGAAACGAATTTAGAACCGTCTGGAAGCGTTCCAGCGTCATAGACAAATTTCTTGCCTAAGCTTGAGAAAGCACCAGCTATCTCAGTATTGTAGAGCTTCCCAGCTATACCGCCCTCTCTTGAAGGTAGGCTGGTTCCGCTCGGACAGACGAACTTGTCTTGCTCGACTGTAAAGAGAACGTATTTTTTCCCGTTCAAAGGACTGACCCATTCATTAGGTTGTAGTTTGTCTTGTCCGTCCTTTCCGTTGCTTCCATTGCTTCCGTCTTTACCTTTGATGTCAATTTGGTTCCATGAACCCTCACAGTAATAAAAGGTTGATTCGTCTTTGACATAGGCTAGGGCACCCTTTATTTGGTCCGTACAGGTCCCTAGATCGCTAGCAGACGAAACAAGCTTTGCGGAGATATCGACGGTCTGTTTTCCCGTCAATGGGTCTGTAAGGATAGCCCTGTCCGAATTCCTTATTGAACCACTGGAAGAAGAACTAGAACTTTCCCCGCTGTCATGGGAAGACCCGCAAGACAGGATAACGAAGCTTGAAAGAAGTATAAGTATCTTATACATAATGCACCTCACCCTTTATACATACCTAATCGGCAATTTTTGCCCGATTCTTTATGTAACAGCCAAATTTATACCCCAATCGGAACAAGGACTTATGGTTTTTCTTATGTAATCGGGCTAAGTTTCCCATAGAAAAGGCCGACAAGACATGTATAAGAAGCTTATACGGCTTCCAGTTTTGGGAAGGGGGAATTATGAAGAACTACGGATTCACAAAAGAAGAAAAAGAGACCATGTGCGTATTGCAAAAGAAACTCGGTGAAAGCCATGAAATGCTTGTTGCCGGTGTCTTAAGAGGCGGTCAAAAATACAATGGCTTTTTCTATACTATGTGCGGACTAGAACCCCGAAAAATAGAAATTAAAAAAGATTGGATTATAAAGGACTGGACTGGAAACCTTTGCTTTCAAGGTGAAGAATTCGAATCTTTTGAAGATGCGGAAGAATTCATTTCAGAAAGACTGGGTGATGACTACGAAGACGCACGGGGGGAATACGAAATACAAAGAAAGGAGACAAGAAAATGAATACAACTCCAAAATACTTGCTATTAATCGAAGGGCGCCTATACGGTTATCAAGACACGGTCTTAGCTAGAATTGACGCAAAGCGTTCGGGATCACAAGCCAGACGGTGAGTTATTTGTCATTGACGAGGAAAAATTGCAAAAAGGATTTGAAGTTCTCCTTAAAAAGGGCAAGAGACACGCTGGCAATATCATTGCAGAGGATTGGGACGCTAACGACGCCGACGCCTTTTTTCAATGCGTTTTGCTGGGGGAAGTGATCTATGGGTGAAATATGCTAAGGAGTGAAAGAGTTCTTAAAAACATCATTCCTGTGCGGTTGGATAAAAAGACCGTTAAAAGTGTGACAAAACTTTCCGAGAAAATGGGACTTCCTTTCAGTACGGTCTTGAGGGTACTCATTCTTGAGGGCATTAAAAACAGGGAAAAGGAAGTTAAGTGAAATTTCGAAAAAAACACGGCTAGCATTGAGCGTTTTGTTAATTGGCTTTTCTGGTCAGAAATCAAAAAAAGGTTAAAAAAGAAATGAATGTTCTAATAATAGACAAAGACGCTTGCAAAAACCTATATGAGCACGCAAGGAAGAATCCTGTAGACATTAAAAAGCTTCCAGTCCTTCCGATAGGAGATAACCCCCTATACAGGATTTATCTAGGTAGTTTTCGAGTTGTTTTCAGTTTCGAAACACAGCCTACAGGTTTATTTAGGCATTTAAGTGTAAGCCTATTTCCAACAAAAAAAGGAAAATTTCCAGCACCTATAGCTGTGAATGAACTTCTCAAGGAATTTTCTTTCAAAAATACAGATATTCAAAATCCCAAGGACAAAAACATAGTCCATTTATGGATTGATGATGAATTTCAAGCAATAAACGTGCTTGAGAAGGTTAATGATGAATCAATACACAAAATGTAATGCTTGCGGCACCGAAAGCCATAATCAACACTTAGGGGATGGTTGCCATAATTGCGGAATAGGTTCTATGCAAGACCCAGACTATGGGACTAAGCTACCAGTTTCTCAATGTCCTAGATGTGGCATGTGGGATTTTGAAAAATTCATAACTGAGAATGGTTGTACTAACTGCAAAGAATGAAAGCTTCTATGAGACCGAGGATTTTTAGAACCATAAAAATAGACCCTTTTGAAAGAACAGTCAAAGAACTCAAATTCGAAAACAAAAATAAATCCGAAAATTTCAAAACACTTGAGCATTTTTCTGGGGGTCAATGTGAAGCAATCCCTTATTTTGTAGGCAAAAAAAGGGTATTGATTTTTTTAAATAGAGTTGATCATTTCGACCTTTCATTGAAAAAATTCCGTTATAAAAATATTTTGTTGAGGGGAATTAGTTTCGCTTTAAGCCCTAAAGTCAGGACTGGAAATATTCAATCCTTGCCATATTCAGTTTCGAGGTTGGACATAGAATATTTTATTAAATGGGATATCGAATGAATATACACCCAATAGTTAGGCAAAGAATCTTAGAATGGAATTATATTTTTACTTTGGTTAATTCATATTTCAATGACAAATCAAAGACTGTTGATTGGATTTTTACTGAGAACCCATTGCTAGGCAATGTTACACCTCACACTATGGTTAAAATGGGTCGTTTTCAGAAGCTCAAATCATTCATAGAGGAATCACTTGGAACAGGTCAAACGGAAGAAAAACAAATATGAGCATTTGCGTTGGCACGGGGGAAATCACTATTCATGTGAAAACTGTGGAGATAATTATTATCTCAATTTGCCAGAAAGAATGACCATAGTTTTAGCTATTTTGAAAGAGTACAAAAGGATTCACAAGAATTGCTTAAAAAAAGAAAAAAAAGATAATGAAAAAGCTTAAACTCTTAAGAAATAAGCAGTGTGCAAAATGTCCTTGGAAGAAATCAACAAACCCCTATGACATTCCTCACGGTTATGACTTGGAATATCATAGAGACCTTATAGGAACTATAGCGACGGGTTCGGCTATAGAACAAATTGAAAAAGCCAAAAAAGATGGCATAAGGTGCATGGCTTGCCATGAATTAGCAATAGGAAACGAAAGTCATTGTATAGGTTGGCTTATGAATCAACTCGGACCAGGAAACAATATTCCTCTAAGATTGGAAATGAGAAAATATGATCTAAGCAAGATTGAACTCGACGGTGAACAGCATGAGACTTTCGAGGACACTTTACCGAAAGGTTAACAATGAGCAGAACTCGAAAAGGGAAGAAAAGCATAGGCTATGAATACTGGTCCCGCCGAGGTTGGCATAGAGAACCAGGGCGCTGGTCTAAGACAATGACGCATAGATCGGAAAGAAGACAGGGAAAACGTCAAGTATATGAGCAAGAAAAAATTAACTCCGGCTGAAAAAGCAAGAAACAAGAAAGAAGCTCAAGCACGTTGGCTGGAAAAGAAACGCTTAGAAAAAATCACCGCACCTATATCAATCCCGACACCTCAAACAGACCCGAAAGAGAAAGAAGAACCAAAAAAAAGAAAACCTCAATTCATCTTTCAGTGTCTTTTATCTGTCTTGATCACTTGCCTTTTGATCTTTTTTCAAGCTCAAGCCTATTCTAATACAAAAACCATAGAACCCTTGAGTGTCGCTATTTCCGTTATCTGTGAGATATCTCTTTTGTATCTTTCCGTGTCCATTCGGCGGTCTTTTGTTTCTGCTTTTCTCTTTTCGTCACTATTCGTCTATAACCTTGGGGTAATGAGTTTTTCGATTTTCCGCGATGAGACAAAAAAGACAGTTTTGGAACTCAGCGAAGATGCAAACGAGAAAATGAAAAGATCACTGTTTGAAATGGCGGTGAAAACTCATGACTTATCGGCGGCAAGAAAAGAGACAGGGAATGCGACGAAGATTTTAAAACTCATGAAAGATATTTCGGAGAACAGACCGCAAGAGACCACGAAGACAATTACAGCATTGTATAAAATAGAATCAATTGGTCTGATTATTTTGCGTGCAATCTTAATGCTTTTGAATGCCGTTTTGATTCACAGGATTTTTAAAGACGGACTACTACTAGAGAGAAATACATGAAATTTGACCCTTATAAATGCAATTTTGACCCGAATTTGAAAATGGCCGCTGAAGAAATGAAAGAGATATTGAAAAAATATGATATCGGGGGTCACATTACTCTTGTCTCACCAACACATTCCGAGTTCATGTTTGCAATTTCCCCTTCATGGAGTTGCGCAAGATTCACAGCAGATACAAATCAAATACATTTTAAAGCGACCCAGGAAATGTTTGGGTCAAAAGAGGAATGCAAGAAAGCTCAAGAACGCTCACTTCACCTGATTTTGCAGATAAGAGACATGGGTGCTCAAGCCTTTCATGTTATGGAGAACGTTAGGGTTCAATTATCGAAGTTTTTCGATATAGATCACGTTCCCTTTTCCACAAAACCCCCTAAGCCATAACCTTTTCTTCTTTTTGTTGCCAAAAAGACCGTGCTAACATTTCTCAAACAATCTTTCATTTTTGGGGGTAAGCATGAAAAGTGTCTTAAGGCTAATTTTAACACTTCTTTGTTTCGATTCGTGCGGTGCGTACGCAATCGACCATAGGAAAATACACACACACAGCTTTATGCCAGAAAATGAACTTGGCATGTTTGATGATATCAACGCCGCATCAAATATTGCTCAAGATGAGTTTGAAGGGGTCTTAAACAAGGTCGAGGAATACTATAAACCCCTCATTGAACAGGTCCACGGAAAGACCCTACTGGTAACTCGGGATTGGGAAGATAGCACGGTTAATGCCTATGCCACGCAATACGGTGACACATGGGAAGTACACCTTTACGGGGGTCTAGCTCGGCGGCAAGAGGTTACAATTGACGCCTTTATGCTGGTTGCATGTCATGAAATTGGTCATCATCTAGGCGGCTTTCCTTACTCTGCATCCTGGGCGGCAAATGAGGGACAAAGTGACTATTTTGCAACACTGAGCTGTGCGCGAGCTTTGATGAAAGAAGCGTCACCTTCCCAAGAATTTCTCGCGACAAATGCAATCCCAGCCTATCCGAAAAAATTATGTGATGATTCTTGGAAGGGAAAGACCGATAGGGTCCAGTGTTATCGTATTGCAATGGCTGGAAAATCATTAGCTGACCTCTTATCAAACGGGTCAGCACGTTTTGAAACACCTTCCAAAGTTGTTGTCAAAAAAACCATGAACTCTCACCCCCCTGGGCAATGTAGGCTCGACACTTACCTTGCTGGTGCTCTATGTGAAGTCAGTTTTGACTTACAAAATATCCCAAAGGACGAAAAAGAATCAGCAAAGGTGAGTTGTCTGGAAAGCAAAGGACAAAAAGGATTTAAACCGCATTGCTGGTTCAAAGCAAAAATTTAGTTCTTCTCATCCTTATCTCATTTTTAAGCAGAAAAATGAAAACGTAAATAAACCCCTCATAAATTGGAGTTATTGCGGGGGTTCGTGCATATTTAAGTGTGCGGTGATGTTAAAATAAGTCATGAACATAAAACAAAGAGAAAAAATGTGGCTGGAGGAAGACCTAAAAAAGAATTCAAGCAACAATATTGTGAAGACCTTATTGCTCACATGGAACTAGGTCTTTCCTTTGAATCCTTTGGTGCTGAAATCCCGTGTTGTAAGCAAACTCTATACACATGGACTGAACAATATCCCGAGTTTTTAGACGCCAAAAATATAGGGACATCTTTGTCACAGAAATTTTGGGAAAGTGAAGGATTGCGGGGAATGTGGGCGGGAAAGAAATTCAATCCCGCTGTATGGATTTTTAACATGCGAAATAGATTTGGTTGGAGAGACGAGAAAAAAGACGAAACAGACAAAAATGAGAAATCACTTTCAATAAAGCTGAATTATGCAAAAACCTCAAAATGAAGATGATGAGATAGTTAGCAGTACACCTAGCTTTTCAGAGTTCTCACCCGATCATATACCTTATCAACGTCAGGTCGTCGATTTAATTGACACCTTCGATTATTCAAAAGGTGCATTGGAAATTCTTCTTTCTGGAAGTGTTGGAAGCGCAAAAAGCTTATTAGCGGCTCATTTGGCAATAAGGCATTGTCTTACTTATGCCGGTGCCCGTCTAATGCTTGGAAGAAAAACATTACCCGATTTAAAAAGCACAATTTTTAACAAGGTTCTTGAACACCTTGAAGGTACTGAATTTGAAAACGGTGAAAAATTTAAGGAAGGGGTACATTACAAAGTCACACATAATATAGCGATGATTGAATTTTTCAATGGCTCTGAAATCATTTCAAGGTCTTGGGTTGATAACAAATTTAAAAAACTGCGCTCACTTGAACTTTCCGCTGCAATATTTGAAGAATTGACGGAAAATGAGCAAGAACACATGCAAGCCTATACCGAAACGACTATGCGCGTAGGTCGTTTACCTCACATAAAAGAAAATTGGATTCTATCTTGTACTAACCCTGATAGTCCCGCTCACTGGGCTTATAAAAGGTTTATGGTACAGAAAAAAGAAAGACGAAAAGTTTTCTATTCAGTCACCACGGATAACCCATTTTTGCCTAAGCAGTATATAGCGTCTCTCTTAGAGGACCTTGACGAAAAGATGGCTCAAAGGATGATCTATGGACGTTGGATAGAGATAGCAGACGAAAATGTTTATTATCAATATTCCAGTGAAGAAAACTTCATCAATAAGCCTTATCAAATAGACCTCAGATTTCCTATTTCGATAAGTTTTGACTTTAACATAGGTCTTAATAAACCTCTTTCCTCCGCTGTGTCTCAATACAAAGAAGACGAGGACACTTTTAATATTTTCGGTGAGGTTGTCATTGATGGGCTTAGGACCTTGCAAAACTGTGAAGCATTAGCGGATAGATGTTATTTAGATCATCCTGTTAAGTATCAAATTTATGGTGATGCGTCGGGAAGACATAAGGACACCCGAAATAATATTTCTGATTATGATGTTATAAAAAGATTCTTTGCTTCCTATGTCCAAAAAGACGGAAGACCTATTGATTATGAAATGTGCGTTCCAGTCTCTAACCCCCCAGTACGAGAAAGGCATAATATCGTGAATGCCTATTGCAAAAATGCTTTAGGCAAACGGCGTCTTTTTGTTTATGAGGGCGCGCCGACGGTTGACGAGGGCTTAAGACTGACAAAATTAAAAAAAGGCGCTTACATTGAAGATGATTCAAAGCGCTATCAACACATTACAACCGCAATAGGCTATAATTTAAGCATGATAAAACTCAAAAATAGTCGCGGGCAACAATCGACAAGACAACTTTAAGGAAACTCAAATGGCTACAGCACTAGAGGGAAAATTAGGGAAACTTAAGGAATATATTGACGCTCAGGGCGAGGTTATCCAACACAATAGCGACCTATTTGATATTTATGAAGGTGATTTGCTTCGGTTCGTTTTGGATGATTTAAAAAATCAAATTTCCATTGAATCATTTGGTCTTGCTTCGAAAAGAATTCCCCCTATTAACGTCTTAGTAAAAGTCATAGATAAGCTTTCACAGATATATCAACAAAACCCTACCCGTTCAGTTGTAAACGGAAATTCAACGGATGCCGAACTATTATCATTTTATCAAAAAAGTATGTGTCTTAATTCTAGGATGAATAGCGGTAATGAAAATTACAACCTATATAAAAACACCCTATTTCAACCATATATTTCAAACAAATTGCCTAAACTCCGTGCGGTCCCGTCAAATGCTTTCACGGTATTTTCAGAAAGTGAAATAGACCCGACAATACCTACAGGTGTGATAACTTTTCACAGTGGAAAATCAATAGATAAATCAAGAAAGGTAACGCTCTATTATACATATACAGACGAAGAATTTTTTGTTTTTGATAGTGAGAAAAAGCCTAGACCCGATGTTATGCTTATGTTTAATAACATTGAGGGAAAAAATATCTATGGCAAAATACCTTTCGTTTATGTGAACGCATCAAAAAATCTTTTGATTCCTAAAATAGATTCAGATATCAAAAAAATGATTATCCTTTTGCCAGTCATGCTTGCAGACCTTAACTTTGCTGTCATGATGCAAGCTTTCTCAATCATCTATGGTATCGACGTTGACGACAAAGGTATTAAAATGTCACCTAATGCCTTTTGGACATTCAAGAGTGACCCCACAGTAGACAAAACCCCACAAATAGGCGTTCTAAAACCTCAAGTTGATTCACAGGCAACACTCGAACTTATCCAAGCTCAAGTAGGTTTATGGCTAGAGACGAAGGGTTTAAAATCAAGTTCAGTTGGCAAATTAACCGCTGAAAATTATGCAAGCGGCATAGCAAAAATGATAGATAATGTCGATACCAGCGAATCAAGACAAAAACAGGTTGAGACATTTAGGGAAGCTGAAGAAAGCCTATGGGATTTGATTATAAATCACATGCACCCTGTTTGGAGATCAAAGAATATTATTGATACGTCTTTAGATTTCAGCAAAAACATTTTCATTCAAACAAACTTTTCCCCACAGCTTCCAATGATAAATAGAGGTGAGGTCGTTAAAGACCTAGACGCTGAAGTAAAAGCGGGATTCATTTCAAGACGTAGAGCAATACAGAAATTAAACCCTTCATTTTCTGAGCAAGAAATTGATGAATTGATCTTAGAAATTGAAGAGGAACAGTCCGCAACAAAAATAGCTTCCGATGAGACGGACCCTACAGACCCAAATGAAGTTAATGACGACGATGGGGAAGACGGAGTTTAAAAAATGGCAATTTTATATACAGAAGATTGTGTAGTATGTAAGGAAGAATTCTGTGTTGATTGTGATAAGCACGTCGATTGCAGCGTTTGCTTAGGTTTAGTCTGTGCTGAATGTGTAGAGGATAGTTTTGCAAATTGTGAATGGTGTGACGATAGGGTGTGTGAAAATTGTTATGAAGATCATCTTAAAGATTGTGAAAAATGTGAAGTGAAAGAAAGTGAAGAAAAAAAAGGTTCTTAAAAATGGCATGGCAAAAAATAAGAATAGAAATTCCAGAGGAAATAGGACCTAGCGATAGACAGGCTATCGGTGATGAAATGGTTAGCTTAATGATAAGCAATGCAAGAGACGGAAAAGGTGTTAGATGGGAAGGTGATAGGGCTAGAACTAGACATTTTCCAGCTTACACCAAAGAGTATGAAAAATTTAAAGGACAGAAAAATGTAGACCTGACTTTATCAGGTGACATGCTTGACGCTTTGACTGTTATTTCCCATCAAAAAGGCTCTATCCTGATTGGATTTGAAAACGGGACAAAAGAAAATGACAAAGCCGAGGGGAATATTACGGGGTCTTATGGAAGATCACCGAACCCAAGGAAAGCAAGGAATTTTCTAGGCTTAACGGCTTCCGATATTAAATCTATCGTGAGGGAATATAGGGGTGATAATTGAATTAAATGATAAGGCATGGACACCGGAATATACAATAAACCGTCTTAATGAAATTAAAGAAATAGAACACATTGCAATTTCTTTAATGACTAAAGATAGGTCAACAATAACGCTTTGCTCTATGATGCCCGATGAAATACTAGCCTTACTCTCTAAGCGTCTTGACATGAGGTTAGAATGGGCAATCATCCAAGAACAGATAGAAGATGATTGCCCTAACGATGAGAAGTCATAGAAGATTGTATTGGTGAGCTTGGGGGTATTTTATTAGGTTGGTCATTTGGGTGCGTGTCATACCAAAAAGAGCATTTTTCACAAATCCATTTTTCTTTGAACTTTCTTAGCTCGAACGTGGAACCGCAATAAAAACAAGAATAGTAACGTTCTTCTTTTATTTCTTTGTCTTCCATATCTAACCCCTTATAGAATTTGAAAGCATACTTCTATTTTAACAGAAAAACAGAGGGTCCTAGTACAAATGGCAAGAGATATTCGAGCTTTCTTTAAAGACTTAGACCGTGGTGTGAAAGAAGCTTTTTATAAGAAGACCATGAAAGAGTTAGGAGAACTTGCGATAGACGCTATAGTTGAAAGAACACAAAAAGGTTACGGTGTTGAAAAAACAGGCGGTTCGAATAGAAAATTCAAACCCTTAAGCGCAAGTTATATAGAATACAGACGACGGAATAGGCAAAAATTAGACAGCACCACGAACCCCACAAAATCAAATTTAACCTTTACTGGAAGAATGCTTAGGTCAATGCGCGTCAAGGATGTATCAAATAATCATGTTGTCTGGGGTCCGAGTAACGATATTAGAAAGGGCGGTGTCACAAATGCAGAGATAGCACAATTTCAAGCCGAGAACGGGCGGCCTTTTAATTACCTCTCAAAACAAGACATTGAAAATATTACAAAGTACGCTGACAAAATACTTCAAGCAGGAATGAAGCGGTTATAATTTTTTCAAAAGGGATATAGAATGACAGTAGAGGATAAAAACCCCAGTGGGGACGATAAACAACCAACCGATAACTCTCCAGTGGAGACCCCGCCTAACCCCGAGGGAAAAGACGGCGACAAGGTAGCTTATGATAGCTACAAAAAGCTTCTTTCTGAAAAGAAAGCACTACAATTGAAGCTTGATAAGCTTCAAAAGGATGCAGACGAGCGCGTCAAGACAGAGCTTGAAAACCAGCAAAAGTACAAGGAATTGTATGAAGCTGGAAAGTCTGAGAGTGAAGACCTCAAAAAGAAACTTCAAGCTCATGATGAAAGATGGAATGACGCCTTAAAATTGAACGCTTTTAACTCAGCACTCGGGGACACTAGAAAGATCGAATCAAAATTTTATGGGTTCATTGATACCTCTAAGATTTTGATAGACCCAGAAACAAACAAAGTAGACCCAGTAAGCGTTCAAAAGGAAGTTGATAGGGTGACTAGGGAATACCCCGAAATCATCAAATCAACGGTTAGAGGTGATCTTCCTAACGGTAGCCCTAGAGGGGGTAAAGGTCTTACTTATGCTGAATGGAAAGACCTTCCGATCAAGGAAATGAAAGCGCGTCGGAAAGAAGTTATAGACTAGGAAAAATTTTCTAAACTTAACTTTTGGAGTTTAAACTATGTCAGCAGTAACAACCCTCACAGACGTCAGTAACCAGATACAAAAATTTTGGTCCCCTCTTTTCATGAAAGAACTTAGAGCAACAATGCTTTTAGGTTCTTTGGTGAACAGGGATTATGACGGTGAAATTAAAGCGGGCGGTGATACTGTCTATGTATCCCAAATCAATGCACCTACTGGTGAAAATAGAACAGTAGGAACAGACGCCGACGCTTTCGGAACGGAAGCGCTTTCAACTTCAAGAATTTCTGTTCAAGCAAACAAACGTGCCGTTGGTGCTTTCGAGTTCCAAGACCTTGCAGTTCTTCAGTCTCAATTAGAATCTGAAGATAGTGAAATCAGACAGGCTTTGATGTATGCAGTTAACAATCAAATCAATACCTATCTTTATAGTTTAGTATCTCCGTCAACTTCGTCACCTGACCATGTATTATCTAGCGTAACGGACTTAAACGCCGCTCAACTCTCAGCAATTCGTGTCCTTGCTGGTGAAGCAAAATGGAACAAATTAAAGCCTTGGTACGGTCTATGCTCATCTTCCTATTACATGGACATAGCAGACGATACAACAATGGCTAGTAGCCTTTATGGTGCATCCGATCAACCTACATTGAGCGGTCAATTAGGTCTTCCTAGATACGGATTCAATATTTTTGAAGACACTTCACGAAGCACTGACTATGCAATTTTCTTTCATCCTGATTTCATGCACCTTTGCACACAGCGTGAAGTTCAATTTAAAATTTCCGATCTTCACTCACAAAAACGCTTCGGTTACGTTATTTCCGCTGACATTATCTATGGTGCGGCACTAGGAATTAGCGGAAGCGTTAAACACATTCGAGTACAAAACTAAAGGTTTTTATGATCAAGTATTTTTCTGATAGGGACCCCAAAGCTGTAGCGGAACACCTAAACTTATTGGGTGAATCTATTGAGATAATCAATATTTTTCCCGTAGGGATGAGGTGTATGGCTTGGTACAAGGAAAAACCAAGTTCTTTTGAAAAAGACGAAAAGAAAGAACCAAAAAGAAAAATGACAGAGTGAAAACAAAAACATTTTAAGGAAAAAAACAAATGTCAAATATTCAATGCGCAGCCTATAAAACATTGGGTCAAGCGTTCTCTAACGAAAAAGCGTTTGTAAAATTGACCTATGATTTTTCAAACGATGGGGGAGCGTATTCCGGCAATACTTACCGACTAGGAAGAACTAGCCGAAAAATTTTGATCACTGAAGCAGTGGTTCATGTCGAAACGGCCGTTGTTGGTTCATCTTCGACGGTGACTTTGGGGTCAACTTCAGCCGCGTCTGTATTTTTAAACGGTGTTGCCGAAGCTACGCTTGTAGACGACTACGTCGTCGATACAGCGGCCGCTCAAGCTGAAGTTTTGGCTAGTGGTGATTACATTACAATGACAATTGGAACCGCGAACCTTACAGCGGGAAAAATTAACCTCTTTTTGACCTATGTGAATATAGACTAGATTTTTTCTATGCTAGATTCATGGGCT
>JACCDR011244341.1_pt1 | contig 22366 bp, 58 predicted proteins | sample 7446431 | NCBI WGS metagenome assembly JACCDR01 (sample SAMN15323443, study PRJNA562643) | freshwater metagenome | isolation source: river surface water | place: USA:Blue River Watershed | collected 2017-08-17 | reverse complement strand
AACTAACCAACAAAGCAGGCTAACAATCAAGATCGAAACAAAATCGACCTTTAATTATTCAGGCTATGACGGAATTAGTGCGGGGTTAATGCTACTTTTTTAGAAAAATTTTTTGTTTTTCGTTCACCGGACCACTGATCGTAGGCCTAAATCGTTGACAGTAAACGACTTGCGGCAATCGACCAAAAAATGGGGGGTGGCCTGACCCAAGAGCATCCGAGGTGACGTATTCTCTTCCCCCCTCCAATTTTATCCATCCCTAGACTCTGACCCCCCTAACTAGCCTACTCCCTGCTTTCTTAGTTAATAAGTTGGTAGGAGCAGCTTTCGCTTGCTTGTTGGGTGTTGGTTGGATAGTATTGGCTGTCGTGAAATCTCTACGTTTTGGGGGTGGCTGTGATGGCGGCGCTTTACGATCGATTGGGTAGGCAGATTCATCCAGGTGCCCTAATGGTTAGGGTGGTGACAGGTGGTTTGGTTTTGGCGTTGGGGTCGAAGGAGTATGCTGACGAGGTTCATGTCTTTCAGATGCCAGTTGAGAATGCAGGTTTTAGCCTTATTGGTGGCCAGTGTTTTCCCTTGGTGGCTGCTCCTTGGGAGTGTGTTAGGGAGGTGGAGGTTATTCGGTATGTTATGCCACCTTGGAGTCGGTCTAGTGCTAGGTAATTGTGGGTGTGACTATGTTCTTTGATCGCAATGGTTGCCAGATATATCAGGGTAGCGTAGTGGTGAATATCATTACCGGCGAGTTGATGTTGCTGTATGACTTTAAGTTCAGGCGGTATGCCAGTGATAGGTTTGGGATTGAGGCTTGGTTTAGGTTCCTTGAGTCTCCACGGTTGAATAGGATGCAGAATCCTGTGTCTGTGTCGCAGCAGCAGGGGGGGGGTTGGTTACTGTAAGGTCTACGAGGTTCTTCGATGATTCTTGATCGCTTAGGTGTGCCAATTTCTGAGGGTGCTGTCCTTTACTGCATTAGCCAATCCTGTAGATATTTCAGTTTGGTTGTAGTGACTAGGCTTGTTGTTGGTAATGCCAGTACTTCTGTTTATGGGTCAATCCTTGAGTGGAGATGGGGTCGCTCTATGAATAACACTGGCTTATGGAGTCGCGTTATTCACGGCATTCTTCCTGACTACGAGATAGTGGGGTGGTGCCACAGATGATTCTTGATAGATTTGGCCAGCCGATTGTGTTGAATAGTGTGGTGGTTGATTCGTACTATGGTGAATTGTTGGTGGTTGATAATATTACGGTTGCTGATCACGAATTAGGTTGCATGGATGTTTGGTTTTTGGTGATTGACACCCAGGAAGAGGCTAAGGTGTTGACGTACTTTGCGTCTCACTATCACAACAGAGAGCAGCACTACTGCTGGGATTTTGAGGTGGTTCGATGATCTGCGACCGTCTTGGCCATCCTGTTACGTTGTTCTCTGTGTTTGTGCTTGTTACTTCAGGGGAGGTGTTCATTGTGAATAGCGCTGACATCGCCTCCTCTATAAGAACCTATGGTATTTTGATACTTGATTCTCCTCTTGATGCCAGTGTTGGTCGACGAGATTTCCTGCAAGTTGCCCACAATGAGATATTGCGTTATGTGGGAGTTGAGGTGGTGCGATGATTTTCGATAGGCTGGGCAATCGAATCCAAGCTGGCTCCATTTTGCTGAGTGTTAATGTAGGTGAGTTGGTGGCTGTGTACCGGATGGAGCGAGACTATGACGTCTACACTTTGAAGTGTGTGGTTTTTGAGAATGCGCGGAGTGCTGCGTGGTTGAATCAGGAGATGGAGGTTTATGCTTGGCATGGCAAATTTTCCAAGCATTGGGAGGTGCTAAGGTGATTGTCGATCGATTAGGCCAGCCTATTGGCTATGGTTCTTTGCTATTCTTCCCTGGTATTGGTGGGGTCTATTTGGTTGCGGATAGTGCTGTGTGTCACACTACTAGCGGGAGTTATTGTGTGCTTCGATTCAAGACAGTTGAGAGGCCAGATGGTCTTCTTTTGACTACAGTGTTTTCCGCTAGTGTTGGTAGCTGTGGGGTGGAGATTAGGTACAGGCTAGGCGAGATGCTGAATTGTGAGGTGCTTCGATGATCTTTGATCGCAATGGTCGCGCGATTCGGCGGGGCAGTGTCGTGTTATCTCCAGCTTGCCGTGAGTCAGTGCTGCTATATGTTTCTCGGTGCTGGGATAGTCGGAGCGGGTACGAGGTTCAGTTTTTGACACTGGAGGATTTTGAGGATTTTAGTGCGATGGAGGGTGTTTCGAGGCAGGCTGGGTCGTATAGTTCTGTCGTTACTTGCCCTACTGAATCCGCACTGAACTGCGAGGTTCTTTATGATCTACGATAGGTTAGGCCCCCCCATCTTGAAGGGCAGTGCTTTGCTTCATGTTACTACTGGCGATATACTTGTGGCCTCGCATATCTCTCTTGTGAGTTCAGATCCCGATTTAATAGTTGCTTGGCTGGATCCTATTGAATGTCAGGATTATTACTGGCTTCGACATAACCGTACTTCTAGGTGGTATAAGATTCGTGGCTGTCGATTTGCAGAGTTTGAGGTTATACGCTACGTAGAGTTGTTTTAACGCGACTTAGTGACTGCTCGTGTTCGGCGTCGAGTAAAGCGTTCTGCGCTCGTTAGAATCAAACGTCGTTGATTTGGGAGGGGATTTAGTGTTGCTCGATAGATTGGGGAGGAGGATTGAGGCTGGGTGTGTGGTGGCGCGTACTGATAGTGGTAGTCTTCGCGTGGTTACGAGTGTTGAGCGTGAGTTATCGATGTTTGGTGACTGGTTGTTCGTGGTGAAGGCTTTGATATTGGAGCCTGGGGTAACGATTTGGGCGCCAGGGACTCGCACTACAGTACGGTATCGCCGCAATAGCCTTGACCTAATTTACTATGAGGTGACTGGCAACCTGTATGCCAGTGCTTGTGAGCATGGCGAGCACGATTACGACGACGCGATAGACTGGCTCCACCCGCGCTCAACGAGTGTGTGTTTGCGGTGTGGTTATGTGAGAAACAATGCCCCACCTTTGTTATAAACCACTATAGATCCCTGGGAAAAGTGTGGTTGCTCCACCGTATGGATAGACGGATTCTGTAATAAGTAGTGGGTATTTTTTGTTACAAGCAGTACCTTCAGGGGATATTTTGTGGGAATTTGTCTTTCCTTTTGGTAGTGAGTTCCCTACGATTGGAGAATTACGGCGCTGAATCGGCGTTTAATTGGTGGAATGGCTACCCCCTCTTTTGCTAAAACATCGAGTTTTTGCAGGGAAATATGGGGTAGTGTCACCGTATGGATAGAACACTTGGAGGTTGATATGCGGGATCGAAGTTGCAATGAGTCGGTTTCGACGTTGACGAGGGACGAAGCCATAGAGTTGATTGGTAATCATCTCTATGAGTCGAACGGAATGCCTTGTACGTGGGATTGGTCGTGTGGCGTTTACCATTCTTGGCAGGAGATGTTCGGCTCTACGGCAGGTCCGTTTGATGGGGTTGGTGGTCAGGCGATGACGTGGTTCCGTATGGAGGCTTGGGTGTCTGGCGATATTGCTTGCGTGTTTTGTAAGGGTAAGGTGGTTAAGATTGCGGATCGGTTTTCGTGTCAGGTGAAGTTTGAGTGAGGATGGGTTATGTTCAAATCGGTCTTGGTGATCATAGCTACGTTCATGGCTGGCTGTCTGGCGTGGATGGCGATTGGGTTGCTTAGGGTGGCGATGCTGTTGAGTCGGGCGGGTGAGTGGTTGTTGGCTGTGTCGAAGTGATAGGAGGTGTCTTTATGATTGATATTAAAGAGTGTCGTCGGATCTATAGTGAGTTCACTGGTCCTGATCGGATTTATGCAGCGCTGGGTGGGAGTGCGTTTGAGGATAGCTTACGGGATGCTATTGCTCGTGGCGCCAAGAAGCATTGTGTTAGTTTTGGTTTTCCTTTACATGCGAGGGTACCTGTTGAGGGCGGTACATGGTTGGTTGGGGTTAATGGAATTGAAGTTAGCTCTCATGCAGTGAGGCGTTACTTAATAGGTCTTGGCTTTCAGTCGTCGTCGTTAGCTAATGGTAATCGGTTTGAGTTTTGGATTAGCGGCTGGTCTGATGAGTCTGGGGTGTCGTGATTTTACTACCTTTAGCTTAGTGAGTTACTGAGATGGGTCCGATTGATATGCAGTTTGCGGTTCAGATTTATTTGGCTGGTGTTCGTGGTAGGGTGCAGGATTTTGTGGATCTGGATGTTTTATGGAAGGACATTGAGAAGGCGATAGTGTCTGGCCAGAAGAGATACGAGCATCGGTTTGAGTGGACTATGGAAGCCAGTGATGATGGTTCTGGCCTCACAGACCATTACCGTTTATGCCAAGATGTGGCGATGTATTTACGGTATCACGGCTACAGGGTCAACCTTCCTTACCCCCAGTTTAGTGGTGAGACGAGGCGCTCCGTGACTGTGATGTTCGTATCTGGCTGGCATAGTGAGTTTGAACGGACGATGCTACTCAACAAAGAACTGGCTTCATGATTGGATAATCTATGGTACCGCGAGACAGCATGGGTAGTGAGATCAGGCGGGGTAGTGTGCTGATTGGCCTGTGCGAGTGCAACTTGATTGTAGTCTTGCAAGTGTTACGTAGAGATAGGGTGGTTGTCTGGAGGCTTACTGAGGGTGGGCAGGTGGGGCGCAAGTACGTGAGCTTCTTTGTTAACTTCCACTCCTATGAGGTGCTCCGTTGATATTCGATCGTCTACTTCGGCTCATCTCTGAGGGTGATGTGATCGCCAGTCCGATTGGTGATGTGATTGTTGTGGATCGAATCAGGGAGGTTGGCGTTCTGGTGGATGTTTACGGCGTAGCTCTAGGACCAACTTCACCCTACCGTATAGGTATTAGCTGCTTTTGGGTAACGTCTATTCGTGGGGCGATTATTGACTGGGAGATTGTTCAGTCGGGGGTGCTCCGTGTTTATTGATCGCTTGGGTCAGCCAGTTGTTGTTGGTAGCTTGGTGTTCGATGAGCAGCTTGGTTGCTTGTTAGTGATCATGCGGTTTATTGAGCGAGGAGGCGGCACCTTCCAGTGCGATGCGATTGTACTGGAGTGTTCAGATATGCGAGACCGAGACGTGTGCCGTGATATTAACTGGCTTGGCGCTTTACGTAGCTACGTGATTAAGGACGCAGAGGTCTTGTATGATATTCGACGGGCTCGGTAATCCGATAAGTCGCGGGTGTGTTCTGGTAGGGTCCGACACCGGCTACATGTACCTCATTACGCTGATTACTTTTTCTGGTCTTTATAGGGGGCGACAGCAATACGCCATTAGGGGACTTAAACTTTATGCTGGCGAATACACTTCCTTAGATGTCCAATTTCTGTGTCATCTAGGTGAAGGTGGTCGCTTGCAAGATGCAGAGGTTGTCTATGGTTTATGACCGCAACGGCAATCCAATCGCTACTGGCTCCATAATCCTTCACATTCGCAATGACCACATGTTTGTCATTACCAGGATTAGCTACGATTTCGGCGCTATCTGGCTTCACTACACAGTAACAGAGGTGACTCACTATCGTGATGTTGGCTTTCGTGGTGTGATGGAGTTTGGGCATAAGCGAGTTGTTCCTTGGCTGGAGGTGATTCGATGAGGTTCATTTACGACCGGCTAGGAACTATGATTGTCCGTGGCTCCATAATTGCCAAGCCAACTACTGGTACTGTTGTCGTGGTAACGAAACTCGCTCGTCAAGGTAATAAGATTGTTCTTCATGGGATAGTTCTTGAAAGCGATGGCTATGGCAACTTACTTGGCGTGGACCGTCTTTTTGGTATTCGTCGTCCAGGTTTCATTGCCGACTGTGAAGTTATAGGGTTCGCTCGATGATCTTTGACCGTCTCATGAAGCCAATTGCTGTTGGTGACATATTCCTCACTAACTACACCACATTGATTGTGGTGACTGATCTGGCGGTAGAGGATGATGAATTCATGGTGATTCGTGGAATCATATTGGAGTCTGAAAGCAGTATCAATCAGGAGTATATTGGTAGAAAACTTCGCTGGTCAACGAACCGCATAGGGATTGCGTTTGCTAGCTACGAGGTTGTTGGCGAGGGGTTAGCGAGATGATCTACGATAGGTTGGGCATGGAGATAATCAAGGGATGTATTGTGATTTCAGTGCACCATCCATACCTCTTTATTGTTAGCGACTTTAGGCATTTCAGTGCCACCCATATCGAGATCACGCTCCGTTGTTATGAGCCTCCTAGTTATGGGAGTGTTCCGTATGACATTAAGTACAAGACACCCAATCCTCACATAGAGGTTCTCTATGTTCCGTGACGTTTTCGGTACCCAACTTCACGATGGCCACATTGTGATAGACCTAGAGACTTTCGATATCTTTGTGGTGATGTCATACAGCCGCACCACCCTGCGACTCATATTGATTGAACGTAGACTCCCAACTGAAGCGATTGGGTGTAGGTATCTTATGGATGAGTATGGATGGATGGCCTATCCGGTGGAGGTGATTTATGACCTAAACTGGCTTCCCTTTTAGTCGTGAATCCTCTACGATGGGAGAGTTACCTCGCTAGGTTGATGGAGGTGTTGAGTGTTAGTTGATCGCTTAGGAAATGAGATTCGTCGCGGCTCTTTGATAGTAACTACGGGATGGGGAACTATCTTCCTTGTGAATCGATGCGCCCTATATCCACCCCACAGCCCTAGTTCCTACGAGGTGCAGTTTGTGACGATCGAGTGGTCTGGCGACGACCCAGAGGTAAGAAGTGGTTTTAGTTCGCTGCCTGGATTTTATAGTGCTGTTTTTAATTACGGACTGAATGAGATGATCGAAAACTGTGAGGTCGTTTACCGTGTTGGATAGGCTCGGTTGCGAGATTCATCGCAATGACATCCTGATGAACATCCACTCAAGTGAATTCTGCTTAGTGACTGGCATCATCACTGAGGGGTTCGGTGTGATCGTGAGATACTGCCGAGGAAGGCTATCTCGTTTTAGTCACATTATAAAAGCCGATGAGCTATGCCATTTTTACGAGGTTATTGGTCATGCTAACTGACAGACTAGGGCAGGCTATCGTTCGTGGCTGTATCGTGATGGAGGTGGAGGAAGGTGTGCTGATGGTCGTTGTCCGCACTAACACAAATGGTAGTTGTGACACTGCTGACTGCGCTGTCATTGAGAACTTTCCTGATGATGGCTTATCCTCTCGTGAGATTTGGTTACTAGCGCAGTGGCGATATCTGAGGCTTACTGATTACGAGGTAGTGGGTCATGCCAGTCGATAGGTTCGGCCAGTTTATCCATAGGGGTAGCGTGCTGCTTTCACTCGTGCACATGAAGGTGTTTGTTGTGGTAGATATGGACATTGTCTATTTAGCTGGGCGCTGCGTCGACCACAGATACCCAAATCTCGCGGATAACTTTTTGGTTATGAAACACTTCAGGCAAGCCTCCAACTTCGAGGTTCTCTATGACATTCCAAGATAGACTGGGCCAGTGGGTGACTCAGGAGTGTGTTGTCATGAGTAGCATTCATGGTGGCCTATTCCTTGTTGGCTATATCGATGAAAGAACGGACGGTGTGCGTGTTTTTGGGCATTGGATGACTGGTGAATATGCAGGTGGTGTAGATTCCTTTCCCGTTTTTGATGAGCCATTGTTCATGTACTGGGAGCTTTTATGGAGGCTCTATGGCACTTCAAGATAGATTAGGTAGAGAGATTCGCGCGGGTGATGTTGTGTTATGGCACGCGCCGACTACGGAAGACTTTGCCTTTCCTGGTCTTGTCTCTATGGAATACCTCGACCCGCTACGGAATGGCACGTTTTACATTTACATGATCCTGCTTGATAGCGGTACCTCTGATGCATGTTACGACTCTGGCTATTGTCGCTGCTTGGAGCTACTTGAATGTTCATAGAGCGCACTGGCCAGGAGCTACGATTGCATGATCGCTTTTTGTGGACTATTCCAATGAATGGAGAATTCGATTGTTATCTTGCTCATGTGATTAGTATTGACCTACTGGAGGACGCAGAGCTTGTCATACGGGCTCGGTGTGACGAGCATGGCTGTACTGGCTTCTGTGTGCGTGTTCGGCAGGGCGCACTCACCTTAAAAAGCTGGGAGAGGATTGGTTTATGATCTATGACCGCAACGGCAGGATATTATTCGATGGCGATGTAGTGGCTTGCGTAGGTCCATTAACTGCTGGCATTGTTGTTGTGCTGAATGATATCTCTTATAGCAGTCACAGTGAGGACTATGTTGAGATTAGGTTTCAGTCCCTGGGCGACGGAAGTGTTTGTGGCATGATTGTGCCGACTCTCATGGTTGTGTTTGAGTTTGAATTCCTGTTCTTCGGGGATGGAGAGGCATGATACTTGATCACCTTGGTGTTCCATTGAGGAGAGGGAGTCTGGTTGTTTCCAGGCGCAGGGCTGAGTTGCTTCTTGTTCGTTCTGTTGGCATGTACGACTCAAAGACATTTGTTGTCGAGGTTGAGGTTATGGAGTTTGATAGCTACATATACAGAATGTGGCTTGGTAGTAGTAACACAAACCTGGAGGTGATCGGTGGTCTTTGATCGCAACATGAATATACTTGGTGATGGTGACATGATTGTGCGCACTGAACCATGCGTATCCATTGGTATCATGTTCTTCCTTCGTGACGTCTCTTGGTTTAGTCAGGAAGGTGTTGTGTCTATGACAGGGCAAGTAATGAGCGATGGAAGCGTTGCAGTTGTGGACGTTCCAGAGGGAATAATACTAAGAGAGTTTGAGCTGGCTTACTCGTGTTAAGGAGAGCGATAGTGGTTAAGGTTGGTGATGAGTTGGCGTTTCGGTATGGATTTAGTCGCGAGAGGATCTACCTATGCAAAGTAACTAAGATAACTCCTAGCGGTAGGATTCGTTGCGGCAATTATGAACTTGATCCGGACTTGCGGATTCGAGGCAGGGACAGGTCTAACTATTCAGCTCCGTTCAGTGCTGAGATTGTCACTCAAGAGATTCGGGATAAATATGATCGCCAAAATATCAGCGACTCGCTGGGTAAGGTTAAATGGGGCGACTTGCCGCTGGAGTCTTTGCGGGCTATTCAGGCGATAGTACAAGAGAACAAAAAGGAAGAGGAGTCAGAGTAATGGGTGCTATGGAATGTGAGCGAAGAGATTGCTCAAATTGCTGCTGCGAATATTTGATACAGAACATGTACGTTTGCAGTAGTTGCGCTGAAGAGTTTCGCGAAGCCATGAGTGGCGTTGAGTTGCCTCGGTCTGAAATGTCTGAAAAATTTGAGGAGTTTATGGACACTTCTGTGCATAAGAGGTACGGCATGAAGATCATTGATGTGGATGAGTTTCTTGGGATAAGCAAGGAACGAAGTGATGGCACTTGGTAAGAATTTCGCTGTCGACTTCGACAACACAATGACCCTGGATGGTGAAATGTTTCGCCAATGGATTGAGATTGGCAGGGAGCTTGGTCACTCGTTCTTTTGTGTAACGGCTCGGCGTGATACGCCAGAGAATCGGGAAGAGATTGAAAACTGGCTTGTTCAGTACGGCATTGAAATGAACGTATTCTACACAAGCCTTGGAAGCAAGATCGACTACATGGCAAAGCGTGGTATCAAGATTGATGTCTGGATGGATGACGATCCAGTATCTTTAGTGAAGGGGCATTAGCATGGATAAGTTCGGCCACTTTGAGATGAAAGAGTTTGCGGAGCAGAGTGACGATCCAAGGGTTAAGGCTATGTGGCGTAGGATTGTGGAGCTTCGCAGTAAGTGCGCTCGATGGTGTGAAGCCTTGAGGCAGCGCGATCGTGAGATAGAGAGATTGAAGGGTGATCGCGATGCCAGCTTATGATCGACTGGGAAATGAAATCTACCTCCATAGTCTTGTGTACCTTATTGAGGAAAGGGTTGTTTTTGCAGTTAGGACTATTGAGTCAAGTGTTGATTGCGATTCCTTTATCTTTTATGGTCGCGTTGTGGTTGCGACTCGCTTTCTCAATAAAGAAGTAAGATGGAATCTCTCTGTCTACTACCTAACCCACAATACTGAAGTCATTCACGACCAACTATTTCCGGTACCATTTTAGGTGAGCCATGCTTCTTGATCGCAATGCAAGACCAATCCGAACAGGTGATGTGATCCTTCAGGTAGAGGTGGGTTCTATTATCTACGTGCATTACGTTACATCCCTAACAAGAGGATGGGAGTTTTCTATATCCAGGTCTCTAGTTAGTTGGAATCACGGCCATTCATTTTGGCGATACGATCTGGGGCCAAAGCGAATAACGATCTCTACACTAGATGCCGCCACTTACTACGAGATTCTCTACAATCACTATGATCGAGAGGTACAATGATCTACGACCACTTAGGGCACCGAATCCATGCAGGCTGTGTTGTGGCGGATACCGTAGACTACGGGGTCTTTGTTATACTTGAGGTAGGGGCTTCTCCATATACCGACAGGTTGCGAGTGAAGTTTATGGCACTGTACGATGATGCGGTAGCGGCTGGTGTTAGCTACAGTGATTTCGGTGATTCAGGCTCGGAGATGTTTGGCTACGAAGTTCTTTATGGGGCTGGCGCTCATGCTGTACGACAGGCTAGGTAGAGAGATCACGGAATCGGATAGACTCGTCGATGTGCGGTCAGGTGAGATGTATATAATCATCAGCTCCTCATGTGGCGCAGGCATTATTAACTGGAAGTTTCGACGCGAGTTTGCAAGTGGAGTTCAGAGAAGGCTAGGCGGGGAACATGTCTTCACAGCAAGAATGGAAATCGTGGGTAGGGTTCAGCACCCTTTATTGCAGTAAACATTTTGAGCTATTGCCTTACAGTCGTGCTTTCTCTACTATAGAGTGAGTCACGTTTCTTTGGGTGAGGTGATGCTATGCTGGCTGACGACAAGGTGTTTTGGAAGAACGATCGGTTGACACTAATGAGGCACACGGATGGCGTGTTTGAACTAACCTGTGATGGTGTGCGTGTCATGCCACTGGGTTCGTTCGAGTCCATTGTGTCGTACTTGTGGGCTGAGTTCGGCGTTGGTCCTGATTTAGCGCCAGGGTTATGACATGATGGAGTTCACTGCCAAGACTAAGGTTTATCATGGCTGGTCCTCGCACTGGGCGTTCGATGCATTGGGTCAGGGCTTGCTTGGTGGTGATCCTTGGGTTGCAATAGCTAGGGATGATACTGGCAGTTTTGACCTCATTCTAGTTCGATATGGCCAGCAACACTATAGCCAAAGACGTGGGCAGTTTCACTCCATCCACTACAGGAATCTTGATAACAACTTGAGGGCGTATGGTTCAGCCTACATAGATGCTGGCTTCTCCTACGCCAACATTGAACTACTCTACCAAGTACCAGAGGAGATTCCATTTTGAGTCCTTTGATCATCTGCGATTCATTGGGGTATATCATTCCAAGTGCTTTGCCTGTAGTTGCGATTGTAAGGAATATCAATGGCAGTTCTTCGCTAATTGCTGGCGATTTGTCAATGTGGCGAGATAACTATGATACGACTAAGCGATTCATCTACGTCGACATGGATTCTGGCTATTGGGCGGATACGAATCTTCGCATGGGCCAAGTGGTTGGCAAGCTCGAAATACTGCACTTTCTCTAAGGACTGGCTTTATGCTCGATCGACTAGGAAGGGGATTACATGAGGGAGATTTGTGTGTTTCTGTTTTTAGTTGGGGCTGTAGCATAAATGTCTGCATTGTCATTGAGTTGCGTTCAGGTCTTGGAGACTGTTGGGTAACTGTGCGTGACATAGACGACACTGATTGCCATGTTGGGATGTTTGATTATCGCCTAATGCCTGAGGAACTTGAACTTCTAATGAGGCCAGTGTGATGTTTGATCGTCTTGGCCAACCAATCCAGCGAAATGATCTATGTATCACCTTTTGTGCCAATGGTGAAATCATTCTGGCTTACATTGAGCAACCTCTCACTAGGGGTGTCAACGTGTATGACATTGAGCCCAATGATGTAACCAATTCAGTTTATGACGAATGGTACTACCTCAGGTCTCATGAGATTGAATTAGTGACGAGGTTCTCCAATGATGCGTGATCGTAATGGCAGGGAGTTGCGGGTAAAGGATAGGGTGGTAGTGTTTTCTGGTTCGCGACTTATCCCGATACTTGCCCGTGTGTCTACTAGGCATGAGCAGCATTCAGGTACTGATTTTATTGCAGTCGAGTTAACTGATGGCTCCCCTTGGTTTCCTGCTGTCTTGCTGGATCAAGTCGAATCCCTTGAGCCACACCCTGCCCATCTTGACATGAATAGGTTCGAGATTCGTGATGGCGATATGGTAATGGTCACTATTGATCGCAGGTACCGTCGCATTAGACCACCCACAGAATAATTTTCAATTCGCTTCTTTTCTTTACCGAAGGTCGCGTTTACAATACGTCGTGAGTTCAAGTTTCATAACCAAAGGAGTTCGAGAAAATGTCAGCACGAGATAGTCGTGGTTACTTGGTAAGCGTAGGAGATCGATTGACTCGCATTTCTGCGGGCACGAGCGATGCCTTACAGGTTGGAGCCAGTTATGTGGTCAATGGCATTACGCCTGATCGCGGCTGGGTAACGCTTGAGGGAGTTGATGGTGAGTTCTCGCCTGCTCTCTTTGAGCGAGTCATGGAGCGTGAGGTTCGCTCTATAGACTTATCTAAGTTCAATGCCAAGGTCGAGGACTGGGCAAACAATAGCCACTATGTTGCCATCACTGAGAAGCCAACGAATGGCTCTGAGAATGGCACTCCTGTCTTCTCGTTCTTCTCGATCGGTGAGCGTCCTGATCCAACCGATCCAGTTCAGCTTACGAACCTTGCTAAGCAGGATCGTATTCGCGTCATTAGTGCTTTGGTCGACAACTGGTACAAGATCCTTGAGAAGTTGGGTCTGCCAGCCGATGTGGAGATTGAGAACCTTCGTCGCTTGCTTAATGCGATGGGGCGAGAGTATTCCAGCTCTGCCACTACAGAGCAACACACGGCTTTGGGTCGTTACGTTGACTTAACAAGCTGAGGTGATGATGACTCCGCAAGAAGCGTTTGAGGCTGTTCGATTATTGTGGCGCGCTGACTATTTGATTCGGCATGACAATCCACGGTGCATCTACTTCAGTTCCAATGGGACTCGATATGTTGCTACACCAATGATGCCACAGGCAGAGTTCATTGCTTGGCCTAAGGGTGTTGAGCAGTGGCCTCTTCCTGAAAAGGAGTGGGTTGAGTTGCCGCCCAATGCATGGAAGGATTTTCATGGAGCAACAGTTCGCACACCAGATGGTCGTCTTGGTGAATTGGTTGGAAGAAATGAGTCTGGGTTGTTGATTAGCGTAAAAGATCCAGATGAGGATTCTATTGTTGTTTGTAAAAAATGTGAGGTGCAGAAGTGAAGAAGGTTGCGAAGAAAAAGGCTTTGGTTAAGGCGAGTCGCAAAGGGCGAAAGCCTAAGAAGGAATTGCCAGACGTGGAGTTTATGTCTTGTCAGCAAGCATGTGCTACGGAATGCGATACTAAGCAGCAATTGAGCAATTGCAAGCGAGCTAATGAAAGCCTCGAACGGGCACAAGGTATTCTCGTTACGGCTGTGCAAGAGCAGGGCCATAAGCTCCAGAGCTTGTCTGGTGACTTCCAGTTGGCGAAACGTGTTATTGGCAATGCTGGCCGAAGTGCTGCAACCATTCGCAGCTACCTGTTGAACTACATTGAAGTCGCCACTGGCTTAGATCAGGAAGTCTTGGACAGTGTTGTTGTTCGCGGTACGGTTCCGGCTGGAGTTCCGAATATCGACGGAGCTACCTTCCTTCGCGCAATGGCTCGTATTTCTGCCGAACTTGAGGGGTTGGCTTCAATTGAAGAGTTGGGCAACTAGCAAATAACTGGCTTCCCTGTCGCCGCTGGAGTCACTGAGTTCTACCCCGCTTGGTGGCTCCAGTTTTTTAATGGAGTTCTATATGCTCAAGGTTCTAGCGTTTGATTGCTTTGGGACCGTCTTCGATATGTCCAGTATCGATCGAACAGAGGTCTCGGATTACGTGAAGTCATCTAAGGGAAAGAGTGGTGAAGAGTGGCAACCGCTAGACCTGCCTCAGTCTTGGTTTGGCTTGCGAGCGCACCCTGACTCCGCTGATGGGATTCGATTACTTCGATCGAAGTACATTTGCGTGGCGCTGTCGAATGGTCCCGTTCATCTAATCAATCACATTAGTCGGGTGGCTGGAATCGACTGGGACTTGATTGTGCCGATCCAGTTTCTCAGGGTCTACAAAGATCATCCAGACGCATACAAGAGTTTGTTCTCGTTGTATCCGTTTGAGCCTGGGGAGTTCGCGATGATCACAGCAAATCCTGGCTTCGGTGATGTCGAGGCATCTTCAGCGTTGGGCATGAAGCCAATTGTTATTCGTGGTGAGTCCCCTCTCAAAAACATCTCGTACCTCTATGAGATGTTAACCCAATTGGAAAGGAGTTAATCATGGCAGATTGGTTTCTATTCGAGGGACAACGATTCGGGAATCCTCACGCGCTGATTCGGCCTAGAGAGAATCGGCCTATCATTACTGACACCAACATGCGGGTGATGCTTGAGATGATTAGGGGGTTCGCTGGTCCTGGCCAGACGATTCATCGATACTACCCTACGTTTAATGAAGATGGATTGCCTGAATACAACAGGACGTACTACTACCATAGTCGTGAAAACTCACTACGCAACACGACTAGCGAAATCCCTGGCTTAATGACCAGAATTGGACTGCGGTTTATGCATCCAAGTGAGGATGTGAATTTTGGAGAATTGCTGACATTTTACTGGGTTAATGATGTTCGGGACTTCTGCCAATACAGTCACCCCTCATGTCCTAGTTATGTAGGTGCCTTGCCAAGGCTCACGTTTCAGACTGAACAGAATCCAACTTCAGATGGCAGGTTGTCTAGCCTGTTGCGAAATCTCAGGGTAAGTGAGCAATTGATTGGCGCTCTTGGTATGGTGGCACGTCCCGCGCCTATTCCGTCTGTAAATTATCGCCCCCTTGGTTATGCAATGGAGCCTATCGGTAGCGGTGATGTTGGTTTGGTGAACTGGGACGCTTTACTGCGAGTCCCTCCTGTTACTCTTCCCCCTAAGGCTGCTTCCGCTCAACCCAAGGACATCTACCAAGATTACGTTTACGGTGCTGGAGATATATTCCCTGGTATCGACGATATGTGGGGGCCAGCGGAGGATGGGATAGACACCATCATCTACTACGGTGATCTTTATCGATACGTGCACTGGGATGAAGGTGATTGGCGATTGTGGGATGAACCTAGTGAAGCTACGGCTGATAGTTACTGGGCTGATCGTCAAATACGCCACCTTAAACCAGAGTATCGATTCCGGTTTGGGATGGAAAATATTCACTTTGGTGATTTTGTTTTCTGGGAGACATGTGACCTGAGTAGAGCCAGTCACTGTGTGCGATGTGGTGACATTGGTAAGGTGGTCGATGGCAATGGTGTAGTCATTACTCGTGCCGACGTAGATCTACTCCATAATGTGAGACAGCAAGCCAGTGGTTGGCGATACCTCAATCCTGGCGAGTCACTCATTTCTGGTGATATTTGCATGCCACTTAACATGATGCTTAGCGATCCAGTTCACGTAGTGACGGATGTTGACCAAGGCAAGTACATTCGCCCGATTGGATACAAGCATGGCAAGCTATACAAGCCAGAATTTCCTGTTGATCTACCAGATGGGTTTATCGCTAATCAAGGTAATCCTGTCCCTGAGCCACGAGATTCGTTTGTTGGGTTTTGGTTAGGAAGGACTGGAGGTGTCATATCTTACGAATACGACGAGTACGGTAATCTGCCACCACAGATGGCGAGATACATCGTCTCAAAGGTGAATCTGACGCCACTGATACCAGCACTCGAACCACATTCTGGCATCACGGTTCGCTTTAAGAAAAAACTAGACATTTGCGATTACACCATATCTACCAATAGAGTGAATGCGTTGATTCTGAATATTCATGGCGTGATGGTGATCAGTGGGAGTTTTAGTGTAAATGGCCCTGGCTGGAACTTCCACACTCCTATTGGTCAATTTGCTCCTTGCCTTTTTGATGTCAATGGCACAGAGCGATTAGTGTTTGTGAGTCACAATATTACCAGCCAAGTAGACATGGAGAATAGGCTGGCTCGTGGGATAGGGCAGATGGTGTCTGCGTCTAGCTTCTATACTGGTGGAACCTACGCGATTGCATTCCAGCACTGCAATCTAGCAAGCTACACAACAGGAAGGCAGGTCGAGCTATGAGGCTCAATGAGGAGATTGAGGTTCGTTATATCGGGCCTCACCAAGGAGGAGTTCCTACTGGAAGATACCCAGTGCTAAGCGACGGTGATGGTGTTTTGTTTGTGAGAGTCGACCAGTCTGACATGAATCGCTTTACGCGAATTTGTCGAGTGGGTGCGTTAGGTGAGATGAGCTTCCATCGATTTGTGATTGGTGGGCGCGAGATGCTTATCTTGGTGCCATGCAGCATGGATAGAGGCAGGCACGATCTTTCGGCTTACATGAAAGCTGCCATGATTAAACTCAGAGACCTACTGATTCACTTCTTCTTTGAGGATTCGGGCTCGGCAAGAATAACTCCTGGCTCCACTGCACAACCTGCGTTCGGCTCGATCGATCTTAGCCGTGGAAGGGTTGTGGAGCTATGAAGTGCTACTACTGTAAAGACCCCGCCACTCACTTAGATGAGCAAAGCCGACCGACGTGTTCTGACTGTTACATGGAGTTAGAGCATGGAGTGATTCGCAACCAGAATCTTTGTATTGCACCTCCAGGTAGACCACCCCAAAAAGATGAGGAGTCCCCTGGATGGCAGAACATGATACGCGCGATAGAGGATTACTCTTGCGAGGTTGAGCCTCTCATGTAAGCTAGAGCTACACCTGCGGCACTGACCTGCTTAGAGATTCGAGGATCGAGGTACATCTCGGTGACACTTCGATCCTTGTGATCTAGGACAGCTTGTGGATCAATGTCCATAGCATCACATGCACTTGCTACCGTTCGGCGTAATCTATGGAACTTACTCTTGCGGTCATCTGAGACACCTGCACGTTTCAAGATGTTGCCCCACTTCCCCCACAAGAAGTGTTTGTTATAGGGCCAGCAAAAGACTCGCTTGTCAAGCCTTGGTATTTTTCCAAGTGCCTCCACTGTCTCTGGTGATAGCGGGTATTGACGGTCGCGTCTCTTGCCCTTTCGGTGTTCGGCTGGAACCGTGATCCAGTGGTTTTGCAACTGGCTCCACTCGATCTTCATGACTGCTCCGATTCGTTCGGCAGTATCGAGTATGACGAGGAAAAGGGCGTTCCAGAAGTCGCTAGCTGGACATCCACCAATATATCCATCTTCTTGCCTAATCGCGTGCTGGATGCGTAATAGCTCGTCCGGTAGCCAAGCCTGGGGTGTTCTCTTCGGCTCTATCTCTGCGGGTACGTTAGGCCATACAGACAGATACCCCCGTTGACAGGCGAATCTCCATATCGCCAAGAGTTGAGCCCTATCTTTGTTGATCGTTGCTGCCGCCCTGCCTTTGGCGCTGACCCTACCAAGGTGCCTTGCTAAGTGAAGGTCCGTCAAGTCCTGCATGGTAGCTGCTCGGCCTAGCGTAAGGTCAAAGGACTTTAGGCTTAGTCGATACAACCTGACCGTTTCCTGGCTTCGTCCTCTAAGTTTCAAGGGAATGTAGATGGTGTCGAAAAATTCTCTAAGCAGCATGGAATATCTCCTAAGTGTTGAATTCGGGAGAGTCGCTCAACACTAGCACAAGGAGACGTTCAATCAAGATCCATCATGATTGTAGGAAATTTTCCATAAATTCCGTCAAGTCTCTTATCCTCCACTTTGAATACCGCCCCAGAGTGGTGTGTATTGGTTCTCTTTGCCAATTAAGAGGATTATTGGCAAGTTAGACAAAATAGTCAAGCTAAAACTACCACTGCGGGTGGGGTGATCGGTAACGACATCCGACTCTCTTACATGGGTTTGCTTAACCCCGTAGTGGTAGCTTTTTTTATGCAACCTTTCTGGGCGCTTGACATGGCTCAAGTGGACTCATATCTTTCACCCATACCACTCGCATAAGCAACGACTGGTATATCTCCTCACGTCACCGGATGACCCACCCCCACACACTCGATAGGGAGTCTCTATGTTCGTTTTGACCGCTGACCATTTTGCGAGCGTCAACCATCCAGATACGCTTGATAATCTCAGGCATCCATTCTTCTTTTGGATTGAGTTAATTGAGACGTTTTATGGTACGGAGCGAATGATGCGTGCCATTGACTACATCGACCAGCAATATCAAGTCGAGGATCCAGGGCACTGGATTCACCTTGATACCCCAGAGAAACAGTTAGAGTTGTTTGTTAAGGCTTTTGAGGTAAGTAACCAATGAGTAATCAGTTGTCGACAATGCGGTATTCATACGGTCCAGATGGCAAGGGGGCGCTGGTTCGCGTCACTCCCGATGGTGCCGTTTACTCCATCACCAAGAAGGTACTGCTGACTGCCGAAGAGGGGCAGTGGTACATCATGAACGTCAAGAACGCTGACACTGGTGACTACGAGAACAAGAAGGTCATCACGGCTAAGGGCTATGACTACCTTCGCGGCTTGATTGGCATTAACTTTGTTTCGCCCGATACGATTGTTTCGGCTGATGGTCGCGAGGTTGGGAACCCATACTTGCATGAAGCCAATGGGATGCTTGAGTATGTCAAGGTTCGCCTGATCGGTGCGTGTCGCGGGCCATCGGGCAACTGGCAGGCACAGGACTTGACGTTCGTGTTTAACTTCAAAGCATATCTGGCTTCAGACTTGTACGCAAAATGGCACTACAAGAAGACAGGTGATGTCGCTAAGTGGGGTCGACTCATTAACACGGCTGCGGCTTCACCTTGTAGCCCATCCTGCATTCGGGTGCCAGTGTCTATGGGTGTTGAGCTTGAGTGTGACCTGGATGCCAAGGAAGTTCGAGCAATCTTCCGCGAGCACTTGGAGAAGCAAAAGTTTGCTGAAAGAAATGCTTACTCAATGGCAGCTCGAAACATTATGCGCAAACTGTTGGGACTTTACTACGTAGAGAATGACAATACAGTTACGATTACAATCTGGCCTCAAGCTGACAAAGACCTACTCAAGCTGGGCGATGTGGTTCAGCGAGCTAAGCAGGGTAGTGTATCGCTTGACGGTGATGTCATTGAGGTGGAAGTCGTTGAGACAGAAGCCAGTGAAGAAGATATTAAGGCTACCAACGATCAGGATGTCGAAGAAGCTGACGTGGAGGCAGTTGTTGAGGAAAAGAAGGTTCGCACGAAAGAGCAAGCCCTCGCTGATTTGCGTCATGCGATTGAAATCATTCCTCTCAATGAAGAGAAGCCCAAGCAGAAAGACGATCTTGTGCGTGCAGCATTCGTGTTGTGCGGATTCAAGAACAAAAAGGATGTCACTAAACCCGACGTCACTGTAGAGCAGATTGACCAACTTATTGACCGATTGAGGACCACGCTATGAGACTGAACTATCTAAACACAACGAACGTCAAGGGCTTGCCAGACGATCATTACAACCTGCGAGATGTCACGTACATCCAGGGTAATAACCGATCAGGTAAGTCTGCTATCCTCCAGGCTGTGCAGTACGCAGTGTTTGGTCGATGCGATGAGATTGGCTCCAAAGGTGTGGGTGCGCTCATTCGTTCGGGCCAGACATCTTGTTCGATCGAGTGTGGTGGCGACTTGCTCGTTTTCAGGGCAACTATCTCCGTCAACAAGAAGGGTGCGGTTAGTCAAGAACGCTCTTGTACCTACGAGGGTAAGGAGATCACCGAAAAGGAACTCCAAAAGATGTTTGGTGGTATCCCCAATACCATCGCTCAATTCTTGGAGCTAACAGGTGAGGAGACTTGGCGGTTAATTATGCCAAGCCAAGGTGGAGAGAACGCCTTACCTGAGCATATCCAGCGATTGACTGATACTCTTGTTGGCAAACTCAAGGAGTCCGAATTCTCTACATCTGGCATCACGGCCCACATGAGTGGCGAGGCGGATTCCTACAGTCGAGCAACGGCTTTGCTTGAGGCTATCAACGCTTCGCAGCGCGAGGTACGTGATAAGGCTCGTGCAGTGATCAAGGCTCTTGAGTCTCCACCGGAGCCTTACACTGGGCCAAGTATGGGTGACTTGCGATTCCGTGAGAAGGAATTGAAGGACCAAATTGGTTCCTTGCAGGCGATGCTCAAGTCTCGCACGAACGACCAGCAAACACTCAAGTACAATGAGGCTCAGATTGCTAACTTGCAGAGTGAGGTGGTAAGGCTCCTTGATTCAGTAACTCCGCTGAGTGGTTCCTTGGAAACTCGTAAGCAACTACTTGAACAGGCGAGTGAACTTTTAGATAGGATGCCAGACTTTGTTGATGCGAGCGACTATGGTAACACTGGCTTCTTTGCCGACAAGGTGGAGAAGCTACTGGAATGTATCGCTGGCTTCAATCCAGATCATGAGCTACTCAAGAAGTCCACTGAGTTCTCGGAGTTGGTTCAGGAATACATTACGCAAAACACTTACCATCCAGGTGAAGATGAGTACTTCGATAACCTCTTCAATGGGGTGGCTATCAAAGTCAAGGCTATTTGGAATGCTACCTTGAAGCCAACCCGAAAGGCTGCTAGTTCGATTGTGCAGACGATCAAGCTATCAATCGATACTTTGGCGAATGACATTGCGAATACGGAAGCTGGAATCCAGAATCGCAATATCCGCATTGAGTCTCTTCAGAAAGAGTCTTTGGAGATTCAGGTACGATTACAGGAGTCTACGGACACCTCGAAACTTGAATCGATCGGTATCGATCTTCAGCAAGTGCAGGACGCAATCAAGCTGGCTACGGAATACAACAACTACATTTCGTCTGCACAGGATGCTCGAACCTACTCGACGCAGTTACAAAGCCTAGATCCTTTCTTCGATCAATTGATTCTGGAACTCCAAGAGTTTCGGCTTAAAGCGATGAAGGATGGCATCTCCTTAGTGCAGGATCGAGCTAATGCGATTCTTGGGTATTGTGCGTTGCCTCATGTGATCTTAGAGCCAGTGACAGGTAAGCGTCCTTCGCTGGTCATCAAGAACGCAAGTGGTAGCTTGTACGCCGCCATGAGTGGTGCCGAACGTCTTATCTACGGCGCTTCAATTTTAATTGCGATTGGGGCTGTACGTAACGTAGCGACTTCCCTACTATTCTTGGAGGGTGGTGAGCTTGACGATGTTTACACTCGCAAGTTGCTGCTAGCTCTTTCTAATGAAGTCAAGAATGGTAATGTCCTAATTGCCCATTGGTGCAAGGCGGACGTTATCGGCCACAATGTTGGAGTGATCAATGTCTAGTTTGTCGGAACAACAAGCTAGTATCGTGAATGCGAGTCACCTGGGTTTAGGGCCAGTCGTTGTTAAGGCTGGTCCTGGCTCAGGTAAGACTCACACGGTCGTCAGCTTAATTAAGTCCCATTTAAGCCAAGGTATAAGACCTGAAGACGTCATCGCTATCACGTTTACTCGGCGTGCGGCGCGTGAACTCAAGGAGCGTCTTGGTCGTGAGGGGCGTGGGATTCGAGCTAGTACGATCGATTCACTGGCTCTTGATATTGTCCATGAACAGCGACCAGAGCTAAACCTGCTTAGCCCTAGTTGCTACTGGATCGTATTCAAGACGGTCTGTGATATGTTTGGCATTAAACCTACCACCGAGAAGTGGGCTGAGGTTGAAGAACTTCGTGAGTCTACTGTGATGGGTAGGCGGGAGCCAAGCAAATTAGACACGATGATGCAGTACCTGGATAACCTCTTATCTGGATCGAACTACTCGGACTACTTGGGGGTGCTGATTCAAGCAATCATCCGAACGAGTCAATCTGGCTACCGAATTGGCTGTCGGCTACTGATTGTCGATGAGGCTCAAGATACCTCCAAGATCCAATGGCGACTCATTGAGAATCTTGTGCGGGCTTCAGGATGCCAGTTTGTTGTCGTGGGCGACATGAACCAAAACATCTACAGTTGGCGTAATGCGGCGCCAGAGGTGTTCTATCGTTATGCCGTAGATGACGACAGTATCGCTTTGCCACTGAAGCAGTCGTTCCGTTGTTCACCTAAGATTGTTCGGGCCACCAACCATTTGCTTCGGTTCAACCCAGATGCAGAGGCTGATGTT
>JACCDR011240986.1_pt1 | contig 22366 bp, 27 predicted proteins | sample 7446431 | NCBI WGS metagenome assembly JACCDR01 (sample SAMN15323443, study PRJNA562643) | freshwater metagenome | isolation source: river surface water | place: USA:Blue River Watershed | collected 2017-08-17 | reverse complement strand
CCCGAACTCGCGCTTCTTGCTTATGAGGTGGAAAAACTTCCGCAATGGCTTACTGAGATGACGGGTGCGCCAGCTAAGCTACTTAGGGGGGAAGCAGAGCAACAGCAGATTCAACAAGCAATCTCACAGCAAATAATGGCAGCACAACAAGCACAGCAAGGAGCATAATATGTCAGGATATAATTATACTAACGTACTTACGGCAACAACAACGGCGGTTAAGTCTGGTTCTGGCTATCTAAAACGCATAGTAATTAATAAACCTGTAGCTTCTGGAGTTATCACTATTTACGATAATACGGCTGGTTCTGGCACTAAGATTGCCACTATTACGCACCCGGCGACATTATTGCAGGGTGAGATCAACATAGATTACGATGTGCGTTTTTCTGTTGGCCTGACTGTGGTGACATCATCAACCGATGATATTACTATTGTATGGAAATAAAAGATGACGTTACAGTCACCTATATCTAGCCTTTGGGATACCGAAGAGCAGAACACGCAACTTCTAGAAGAGCAGCGTGCCAAGCAATTTGAAGAAGATGTGCATTTTCTGAAGGCACTAACATCGCCCCATGGCCGCGTTGTAATGGCATGGCTAGAAAAATATACGTTAGATTCCCCAACTTGGTGGCCGCAGGGGGATTACAATAAGGCCATAGCTTCTGGGTTTTTCCGTGAAGGTCAAAACTCATTAGTTCGACAAATTAAAGCTAAGATTGAATTTGCTAAACAATACAAGGAGTCCCAAAAATGACAGACGATATTCAACCACAAGATACTGCACCACAGGAACCAGCGGTTTCTGATGATAGCCTGCTTACAGTGCCAACGGGTTTAGACTTTTCGCAAGGCAAACCAGAGGAATTTCCAGCAGAGTTTTGGAATGAAGAGGGGAAAGCTGTTAATATTCATGCTTTGTATGATGCATTTAAGAACCGCGATAAAATAGCCAAGGACTTGCGGGAAAAGATTGGACGCAAACAATTTGACAACGCGCCACCAAAAGACATTAACGAATACACTATTGAGCTGAAAGAAGACTTAAAAGACCTTTTGCCTGCAGACGACCCAATTATTGCTAAAGCCAAAGAGGTGGCAAAAGAAGCCGGACTTCCCAAAGAGGCTTTTGCCAAATTTATGACACCTATGGTTGAGGCTGTACTGGCAATGCGTCAGGATGTTAAGCCGCCAAGCCCTGAAGAGATTGCGGAAACCAAAAACGCAGAGCTTGCAAAGATTGGCCCAAATGGAAAGCAAATGGCGCAGGCTGTTAATGGCTGGTTGGCTAGCTTAGAAAAACAGGGCGTGCTCACCAAAGAAACATTGGCTGCAGCGCAAAGCATGGTATATAATGCAGAAACACTAAAGGTTATGAATACCTTGCGCTCTATGGTTGCTCCGTCTGGCCCACCCATTGCGTTGCCAATTTCGCAAGATTCAAGTCGCGCAGAGATTGAAGCAAAGATGGTTGAAGCAGCAGCAAAACGCGATGAGGCTACATATAATAAATACGCAGCAATGCTTCGTAGTGCCTAAATGTAGTATTTAGCTATTGCAATGAATAATATATATGGTATATTAACCATATAACGACCCTAGATGGTTCGCCCTACTGCTGATGCAGCCGAGCATAATAGGCCCTATCGTTTTTGTGTATTTTAACATTAACCTTATGGAGCTTTTATGACAACGACTGCATCGGTGCAGTTTCGCACTGAATTTGAGCCGCTAGTTAAACATGCCTACCAAGGCGCGGCTAAACTGATGGGTACTGTTCGTACTCGTCAAAACGCTAACGCACGCACTGTATCTTTCCCTAAACTGGGCAAAGGTCTTGCTTCTTTGCGTATTCCCGGCGCTAACGTTACACCAATGAACGTTACCCATACCGCTGCAACAGTAACCATTTCTGATTATGATGCATCAGACTATAGCTATGTAGAAGACCTCGACAAAATCAGCTTTGATGAAAAAATGGAGTTGGTTAAGGTTGCTGGTAACGCAGTTGGCCGTGGTGTTGACCAAGTAATCATTGATGCAATGGCTGCCTCAGCATTTGCAACACAGGTGGCAATTACTGAGGGTGGCTCTAACACATCTATGAACATTGAAAAGTTCACCAAAGCATCTGCTTTGCTGAACGCTAACGGTGTTCCTTCGGTTGACCGCTACATGGCAGTTACTGCCGATGCTTTGATGAACGCTCTGCGCACAACAGAAGTTGGCAGCTCGGATTACAACCAAATCCGCGCTTTGGTAAATGGTCAGCTTGATAGCTTTATGGGCTTCAAAATCATTATGATTGAAACCCGCACTGCTGAAGGCGGCCTGCCTCTGGCTACCACCAACCAGCGCAACTGCTTCGCATGGCACAAAGATGCTGTTGGCCTTGCTATGAACGGCGGCATTAAAACTGAAGTTAATTACATCCCTGAGAAAAAATCGTGGCTTATCAGCTCTGGCTTCTCTGCTGGCGCAGTAACCATCGACACAGATGGCGTAATTGACGTTCTCTGCTACGAAGCATAATAGAAGGAGTAACATACTATGGCGTTTAATATTTCATATCTGGTTCCAATCACGGAACAATCCAAGAAGGGTGTTGCTTCGACTCGCTGGAGCTACTGGACGCTTGATGCGGCTGCAGACGTTGACGCTGCTGGCTATTTCAACAGCGCATCCAAGCTGCTGCAAGTTGGTGACATCATCGACCGCGTAACTTGGTCAACTGCTATCGGTTCTGGCGGCACTATTTCAACTTACGGCACTCACATTGTGAACAGCAATTCGAGCGGTGTAGTTGATACTTCCGACACGACTGCTGGTACTGTAACTGACTCTGACTAGAATTAATATCTAGTTTCAACTACAGGGGGTGGGTTAAAACCCCACCCCTTTTTTTAGGCAGGATATATGGCAAGCGATACTTCTATAGTTTCACAGGCTCTTTTGTTATTAAGGGCAAACACAATATCCTCACTAAGTGAAGACTCTAATGAGGCAGAAATAGCGGATACTCTCTACCCTGAGTATGCCGAATATCTTTTGGGGCTTTATCCATGGTCTTTCGCCATGAAGAAGCGCCAGCTCAATCAAGATACCACCAGCCCTATTTCAGAATATGAATATTCTCACATTATCCCATCAGAAGCATTGCTGGTGTGGAGTGTTTATCAAGACACCGGAACTATCCCAGTGCGTGATTATGATATATTTGGCGTAGAAGGTGGCCGCCGCATATACTCAAATTATCCTACCTTGTATGCAGATTATACGGTTTACACAGACGAAAACAACTGGCCCCCGTATTTCAGGCAATTTGCTATTTCAGCAGTGGCCTCCTATTTAGCCATTCCCGTTACAGGAAATCAATCATTGGCGGACCAGCACAAACGTGATGCTTTTGGCTCGCTTAATTCCAATGGAAAGGGCGGCTTATTCGCTAATGCTGCTGCTATTGATTCTAAGCAGAAACGCAATGAATATCTTTATTCCAGCCCTATCACGGAGGCGCGGTTTAGCTAATGGTAAGAGCCATCCAGCAGCGATTTACGCAAGGTGAATTAGACCCCAAAATGCTGGGGCGCTCTGACATTGAGCAATATTCTGGCGCTGCGGAAACCATGCATAACATTATCGCTTTACCGCAGGGCGGATTTAAACGCCGTGGCGGCCTTGAGCATATAGACGAAATGCTGCGTCAGTTAACATTTGTTTCAGCACCGACCATTACTGCGCCCAATGGTGGCACAGGCTCAAACGCAAACGACCGCAGCAGCTCTACAAGCCTGACTACCACAAACAATATAAGCACTACTAATCCTTATGTGGTAGTAAGCTATGATTTGGGAAGCTCTCAGGTTATCGGGGTGGTACATGTGATTGGGCTTGCCTTGACTGTATCTGGCACATCTTCTGAGTTTTTTGTTCAGGTTTCTACAGATGGCGTAAGCTGGACTTCGGTGGGCGCGGCCCTAAGCATCAGCACAGCCGCAAAAAATTATTCGCGCAGGGTAGAAGCATCATATAGATATGTAAGGCTTGCCCGTATAGGCTCCACCGATTTAAGCACCAACAAAGCCACGCTCACAGATTTTAACATTTATACTCAAGCTAGCAATTCGCAAATCAGATTAGTTCCATTTGAGTTTAACTCAGAACAATCCTACATGTTGGCGGCAACTGATAAAAATATTGCGGTTTATAAAGACGGTGTGTTTCAGGTTGATATTCCTGCAATAAACGTCACTAATGCCATTTTACCATACCTAAATTGGGCGCAATCTGCTGATACCCTTATTTTGTTTCATGAAGATATGAAGCCCCAGTTAGTGCAAAGGCAAGGGGCTGATGACTATTGGACAATAACAGATTTGACCTTTGAAAATATACCATATCATGCTTTTACGGAAACTTCCCAAACAGGTGCGGGTTTAACACTTGGCACAATGACTCCTTCGGCCACAACGGGAACGATTACCTTAACATTTAGCTCTGGTACGCTTCCAGCCACGCCAGAAAATCAATATTTTGAAGGCAATGGGGGCAGGGCAAGGGTACTTTCCAGAAATTCAGCAACAACTGCGACTGCATTTGTCGAGATACCTTTTTATAATACCACGGCAATAGCCAATACATCTTACAATTACTTATCAGGATATGAGGCGGCATGGAGTATATCTCGTGGCTGGCCCATTTGTGGCACATTTCACAGCGGCAGATTGTGGATTGGTGGTTCCAAATCCAGACCAACAACGCTTTGGGGCTCTCGCTCTGGGTTGTATTATGATTTTGCGCTTGGAACGGCCTTGGATGATGATGGCATTGAGGCCACCCTTGATACCGACCAATTAAACCGCATTGTTAATATCTATTCTGGTAGAAATCTGATGATTTTTACTACTGGTGCAGAATTTATTATTCCAACCAGCCTGAATGACCCAATTACGCCAAGCAATATATCAACATTACGTCAATCGCGCATTGGCTCTCAGGATGGGCTAAGGGTGTGTGAAATTGAGGGAGGCGTGTTTTATATTCAAAATGGCGGGCGCTCAGTGCAAGAATTTATTTATGTGGACACGCAGCAAGCATATGGCAATAATATTGTCAGCTTGCTTTCTGGTCATTTGGTTGTTGACCCCGTGGATTTTTGCCTAAGAAGGGCGACATCACTAGATGATGGAGCGCTTTTAACCCTTGTCAGAGAGGATGGGGGAGCTACAATTGCCACCATTCGCCGCGACCAATTAATTACGTCATTTACGAACCACTCGACAGACGGTGAGTTCATTGCTTGCGGTGCTGATTATAATGACCTCTTTTTTGTGGTGACGCGCAATACTAAGAATTACTTAGAGCGCATCAATGATGACCACCTACTCGATGCATCCGTAAGAACCACCACGGGGCTTCCCACCGATACCTTTACTGGACTAGCGCATCTTAATTCAGAGGAGTGCCGCGTAGTGGCAGACGGCTCTGTTTTGTCGAGAGTTACGCCATTGGGCGGAAGCGCCACCATAGACCGAAATGCAGAAGATTATTGCGAAATTGGTTTATGGTTCCAACCAATATTTAAAGATTTGCCATCAATTTATAATTTTGCAAACGTAGGTTCGACACTTGGTAGATTAATTAATATAGCAGAGGTGGTCCTTCGCCTCTATCAAACTGTTTCTATTAAAATTAATGGAAAGAATATATATTTTCGAGGTTTTGGACTGTCTGGTGGCGGGACTCCATTGGACAGTTCGCCACCTGAGTTCACCGGAATCAAAAGATTGCAAGGTTTTTTAGGATGGGACGATACCGCACAAGTTACAATTACTCAGGACGAACCAGCAAAAATGACGGTTCTTGCAATGTCAAAAAGGATTAACTTCGATGGCTGAAACACTATTAGCAGCATTTGCTACAGAGGCTGGAACAGCTGCAGCAGCTACAGCAGCTGGAAGCGCAATTGGCCCGGTAACTGCAGCGGCTTCTGGGGCTGGTACGTTATCAATTATTGGAAATGTTGGCGGCTCTTTATTAACCGGAGTATCAGTTCTTGGCTCTATTCAATCTGGAAGGCAGCAGGCGGTAATTTCAAAAGCACAAGCTGCTCAATATGAACTAACCGCTAAACAAGAAGAATTGAGGGGGCGACAGCAAGCAGATAGCATCCGTAGGGCTCTTCAAGCAAATCTTGCAACGCAACGAGCCGTTTTTTCCGCGCGCGGCGTTAATCCTAACACTGGAACGCCTTTGGTGTTTTCACAGCAGTCGCAAACTGCAGCGGGAAGAGATATTGATACCGCTATGTATAGTGCTGGAATGGATGCCGCACAAAATAGGCTTGCCGCTTCACAGCAACGAATAGAAAGTAAAACTTCCGCGTCTGGTGGATATATGGATGCGGCAGCTAAATTATATGGCGGTAGAGATATGTTTGGGAGTCTATTACGATGAGAGATATTCCGCAATATATTCAACAATTATCTATGGGCGTTTCTGGTCCTGTGCAGCTCAGTAGTGCGCAAGCAAGAGCAACATCGCAGGCATCAGATATGCTCAACAAGTTTGCGCAGGATATTTATTCACGCGATGTTGAAATACAGAAAACCAAAGCATTATCGCAAATGCGTATTGAGTTGGCTCGCCAATACGATGAATCGCAAAATGACCCTATTAAGCTAAAACAAGCGCAAAATGGTTACAAAGAGGGATTTTTAAAAGGCATAAAGTCACCTGATCTGGCTGAACAGTTTACAATACTTTATGATACCGAGGCGGCAGCGCATTTGGCCAAAGCTACTGAGATTAAAAAGAAAATGCAAGATCAGGAGCATGAGGCTTCTATTTTGTCGCTTATCCAATCATCTATCGAAAGCGGCTCTAGGTATTATGATAATGTTGACAGCAAAATACCCGAATATGTCCTTGGAGCCGAAAAAGCGCTGGGGGCTAACGCGGTAAGTTTTGATGAATTGATTAACGCCAAAAACTCTGATGGGACGTATATGTTTACGCCCAATCAAAAAGTGTCATTTTCCACCATGCTAAATGATGGCATTAAAAAGCGAGCAGAACAAATACAGGCCGCAAGAATAGCTGATGAGCAATTAAAAGCCACTGATTATGCAGAATGGGCGGACCGCCAAGGCATGACACCAATGCAAATCATTCAGTCACAAACGGGGCAACCAAGAATTGACGTAATTGGCGCAACCAAAGCCAAGGTTTATGCGGAGGCCGCAAAGCAATCACAAACGCCCGAAGGATTGGCGCAAGTGGCGATGCAGCTCAAACAGGAATACGGTGAATATAGTGGGCAGGCCGTAAAAAGGATAGCGGCTGGTTTAGATAACGACAAGGCGGCTGCGCTTAATCTTATGGTTAACGATGGTGGAAATTACAGTGAGCAAATTAAAATGCTTAATGATATATCCCCACTCAAAGATTCGCAAATAGACGAGGAATATAAAAGCACTGTTATTGATGGTGGATTGCAAAAGCCAGCCGATATTGAAACTGCGGTTTTTACCAACCCTGAAATAGTGCGAAACGCAGCGGCCATGACTCAGGAGGGTGATGCCCTTGGTGCTCAATCATACCGCAAGCAATTAGAGCGGCTTGCCAAGGCATATCAGGTTAGAAACCCATCTAAGTCAATGGACGAAGCGATAGAGTTTGCAAACCGCTATACGCTAGATAATTATACATTTGGCAAGTTGAATGGCGTTGATTATCGCATCCCCGCAAAGCTACCGGATGGCAGGCCAATAGACAAAGGAACTGCCAGCTTAATTGAAGATGAGATTAGCGATAAAATTAATACGCTTGATTTAGCCGTGGGCGGCACACCAATTCGCCAACGTGATTCTGTTGTGGCCATTCTAAATGATGACAAAGACGGGGTGCTCTTTAAGGATTCGCAAACCAATACACTAATACTTGATTCCACTGGCATGCCAGCAAAGGTTAAGTTTGGAGATGTTATCGAATCAATTAACAAAAACGCACAAGCTGAGATGGAGCCAAAACGCAAAAACAAGTTATATTTGAAGCGCATATCTGGGAAAACATATGAAGAGCGCAAAGCTATTCGCAAAGAAATGTTTGGGATTAAAGAATGAGCATGATTCCATCACGCAGTAGGGGTGTGAGCGCTTTTGGGCAACAGCAAATTGCGCCGCTGACCCAACCAGAATCATCGCTTGGGCAAACACTAGATGCGTTTGTCAATGAAACTTATTACGGAGTTGGTTCATACAACGCTGATGAGGTTGGGTTTGATGTTTACGAAGCTAAATTGTCAGGAACACCAATAGACGAAGAACAATTTAAATCTATTGCTGGCAACAGCGGTGCTAAATATGAAGCCGGCATGACTGCTGAGGCGGCAAAACTACTGGTTGATTACCAGAACGATCGCAATCTTAATTCCTCTGTTATTATTAACGCTGATGGATGGAAAAAAGCAGCGGGCTATGCCACGGCTTTTACCGTTGGTGTGGTTGAGCCTAAAAACGTGGCTTATGGCGTGGCGGGTGCAGCTTTAACTGGCCCCGTTGCTGCATTGCTTCCCGTTGGACGAAGCCTATCGCGCATTAGTCAGCTTCGCCGTGTTGCGGCTATGAACGGGCAGCGCTTGGCGCGGACTGCGGAAGAATACAAAGCCCTTGCTGCCGCAGGTGCTATAGATGGCTTTGTTGGTGCTGCGCTGATGGAGCCTAGCAATAGAGATACCGCTAACACATTGCAGCAAGATTACACCATGGCCGATAGTCTGTGGAACGTAGGCACGTCATTGGCGTTTGGTGTTGGAGCGAGGACGCTCCCACCATTTATTGCAGACAAATGGAATAAATACAAAGCCAAAACGCCCGATGTGGTTGCGCTTGAAGTTGATACCGCTGTTGAACAAATGGCTACTGGCCGCAAGGTAGATGTAACGCCAGTTGAGAAAATTGTAGATGGCGAGATAAGCGCAAAGCCAATAGCCGAAAAAGCTGCAACAATAGAGCAGTTTGTGCGTTATACAGAAACGCCAGAATTTAAGGCACGCTTTAATGATTCAGTTTCCCCAGACGTAAAAAGCGAAGGCGGCACTCCTAAGCAATTTTTTCATGGTACATCCAATACAGAATTTACAAAGTTTAACACAAACCCTGAGCCAAGAGGTGTTAGCGCTCCTCAGCAGGTGCTTGGCGCTTTTTTTACAGAAAACCCGCAAAGAGCATCTGGTTTTGCGTATGATTATCAAAATGTGTCGCCTGATGGTGGAAACGTGCGCGTTGTGTATTTGTCGCCGCAAAAATTATATACCCTTACAAGGCAGGAACAAGCTGACATAAATTCTATTGGCGACAGAGATTTGCAAATAGACGAGTTTATGAAACTAAGAAAAAAACTGGAAAAACAGGGCTTTGACGGCGTAAAGCTAGAATCTCTCGGTGGCGAAGGAGAATCAATAGCTATATTTTCACCAGAACAAATTATATCTGCTTACGGTGCAGACGATTTAGATGCTATTACTGCTCGCCTAGATGCAGAAAACAAAGCCATTATTACCAAGTCAATCGAAGACGACATTAACCCGCGCAATGATACGGCTATAGATTTTGAAGCAGCACAAGCCATTGAAACGGTAGAGGCACAACTTGAAGCGGCCAGCACCACAACCTATGATGACGCGATTAAAGCACATATTGACGAGCTAGAATCCATGCGCGAGCAAGGCATGATAACCAATGAAGAGTTTGGCGCGCTTGGTGATATGGTAAACCAGTTAGATGATGCTAATATGGAACAGGTAATGAAGGCAGCATATATGTGCCTGACGGGGGTATAATGAGAGATTGCGCCAAGAGACTAATCGCCGCTTCTGGTAATCGCTTGCAAGCCGACGATGCAAAAGAAATTATTAAGACAATAGACCGTGTGGCAAAGCGCAGGGCAAAGCAGGGCTTTGACTATGATGACGCGGTAAAGCAAGTCACTGAAGAGCGCGTAAAGGTTATTAGTGAGAATATCGCCAAAGAAAAAGCCCTGATGCTTGAAAACATGATTATAAAGAAAAAGACCGAAGCAAGGGTGGCGCAATTTGTTGATTCTGGCTTAAGTGTAAAAGACGCATTCATAGCTGAAATCGAAGGCATAAGCTCTAACATCGAGGGCAGCGCAGACTCATTGCTCGCAAACAAAACCGCTATTGAAAATGCTTATTTAAGTAAGGCGCTCAAAGACCTAAACGATGATGGGCTACTCGAGCTACTCAATGGCAAAGCCCTAAACGATGATATAGGCAAAGAATTATGGGCGCTTTCAACTGGAGAAAAAGGCGCAACTAAAATTAAGAAAGCCGCTGATATTGCCAATATCATTTACGATGCAATGGAATCGCAGCGTAAACGTCTTAACGCGGCTGGTGCAGATATTCAGCAAATTGCTGGTTACATGATGCCACAGCGCCATGATACCGCTGCTATGATGAAAATGGGGCGTGATGGTTATGCTAACTTCATGGCAGAGTTGCTTGACCCTGAGCGCTCATTCGGTGGAGATTACGAGGATTTGTTTGATGCGCTGCGTGGCGCGTATGACGCAATGATTACGGGCATTCGCTTGAATGACCCAGCAAAACAAAATGAAAAGCTGTTTCAGTTTAAAGGATATGCAAACCTTGCTAAACGCTTATCGCAATCACGCCAGCTTATTTTCAAAGATTACGCCTCGTGGAAAAAGTGGAATGAAACGCTTGGAACCAAGGATTTAAGCGAGGGCGTGTTTGACGCTATCCGTTCGGGCGCTGGTGATATTGCACTGCTGGAGCGTTACGGCACTAACCCAGAAGCCATGCTAAAATCGGTGGCAGAATCAACTGCGGAGGGTTATAGGGGGCAATTAGCAGAGCAGGGCGTTCAAGGCGCAATGGCGCGGATTAATGGCATTATTGATAACGCGCTAGGCAAAAATGAAATAGCGGTCAATCCTAAAGTGGCACAATACAGCTCGCTTATTCGCCTATTTAACGAAGTCACGGCGCTTGGCGGGGCTTTGTTATCATCGTTTTCTGACGTACCATTAAAGGCCGCAGAATATAAGTTTCAGGGTAAGGGATGGCTCGAGTCACAAGTGCAGCCATTTTTGGATATTGGGCAGGGCTTCAAAAGCAAGCAAGAGCGCACACAGTGGGCTTCTATGGTTGGCGTGGGGTTTGAAAGCATGATTGCTGGCATATGGCGCTTTTCCCCGCAAGACACATTGTCAGGAAAAGCCTCTAAAATGCGCCGCCTATATTTCAAGCTAAACCTTCAAAGTTGGTGGACGGACACGCACCGCATGGCTATGGGCCGCGTGATGACGCATGAACTTGGACTAGCCAAAGATTTACCGTTTGATAAGCTAAATGATGACGTAAGGCGTTTATTTGGTAATTATCGCATTACTCCCGAAATGTGGGACACTATGCGCTCGGCTGCGGTAGAACTTGAGGACGGGCGTAACTATGTTTTGCCAGAATCAATTAAAGATAACAAAACCAAAGAAGCATTAATAAAGTATATTGCGGCGCGTGTTGGCTTTGGCGTGTTAGAGGCCGATCAGCGGGTGCGCCGTTATTCTACGCTTGGCACTCAGCGCGGCACTGCTGCGGGTGAGGCGACCAGATTAATGATGCAATTCAAGTCTTTTCCTATTGCCATTATTACAAAAGTATGGGGACGCACCCTATACGGTAAAGGAAGAGCAGATGTTCCTGCTATTGCTCACTTAATGCTAATGACTGCTGTGTTTGGCTATATGTCAGGAGCAGCGAAGGATTTAGTTAAAAACAAAACCCCGAAAGACCCGCGCAAACTAGAAACATGGTATGCTTCCATGGCGCAGGGGGGCGGATTCGGTATCGCTGGCGATCTTCTGTTTCAAGAATATGGGTTTGGGCGCTCTTTTAGCAGTGTTGCCGCTGGCCCGACACTAGGGAAAGTTGACAAATTGTTTCAGATTTACTCGGAATCTGCAAGGCTTGGAGGCTCTAAACGAGCTGCTGCCATGACTGCTATTGGCATGATTCCGGGCAATAACCTTTTCTATGCTAGGGCAGCGCTAGACCAGATGCTTCTTCTGGATATGCAGGAATCGTTAAGCCCCGGTTATTTGCAGCGCATGGAATCCAATATGAAAAAAACCTACGGGCAAGAATTATTGTTTAAGTAACACACAAAATATGGTATAAACCTTACGGGGAGAATCTACTAATGGCGTTACCAATCAACCAGACAGACGGTTTTGTTTCTATCACCTGCACAGGTGGAGAAACCAATTTGGATTATGACTTTCCGATTTACGAGAAAGCCCACCTTCGTATTATTCGCACTCGCTCAGGCACAGATACAGATTTAGTGCTTGATACTGATTACACCATTGCAAATGACCAGCTAGAAGACCAGACCGGAGGAACGGCAGTATTGTCTGTTGCTGCATTGGCTGGCGATGTTTATTCATTGCTGCTTAATGTTGCGGAAGAACGCACCACGGACTTTACCAACGCGGGCGATTTTAAGGCAGAGACTCTTAACCGCGAATTAGATTTGCAAACCCAGATGATTCAGGCATTGCGCCGTGATACGGATAAATCTGCAAGGTTGCCAGACAGCTCTGCTTTAACAGAATTGTTTTTGCCAGCCCCAGACGCAGGAAAGGTGCTGGGCTGGAATGCCACAGAAGACGGCTTGGAAAATAAAACCAACGTGGCCACCCTATCACTCGGTACTGGAGTTGATACATTTTTAACAACTCCGACCAGCACCAATCTTCGCGCTGCGGTTACGGACGAAACGGGGACAGGCAGCCTTGTATTCGCCACATCACCAACATTTGCCGGAACGGCTAACTTTATTGCAGTAGGCTTGGATGGGTTGCTTAATTTATCAAGCGCGAATGCTGGCCAAATACGCTTTCCCGCCACACAAAACCCCAGCGCTGATGCCAATACTTTAGATGATTATGAGGAGGGGGTTTTTACACCAGTTATCACTTTTTCAACACCGGGAAATTTAAGTGTTTCTTATTCAATTCAGACCGGGCAATATACAAAAATTGGTAAAAGCGTTACATGCAATTTTACAATTTTTACCAGCTCGTTTACTCACACTACCGCATCCGGCAATTTGCAAATAACGGGTTTTCCATTTACCTCCGCATCGTTGGCAGACCATATCAACGAAGGGGCGCTAGCCTTTTCTGGCATAACAAAAGCATCCTATACGCAATTTACTGTTTCACTTGGGCAAGCAAATAATGTGGCTACAATTAATGCTTCTGGTTCTGGGGTTGGCAGGGTAAGTGTTACTGCTGCGGATATGCCAACAGGCGGCACCGTTCAGTTTTTAGGCTCTGTTACATATCAAGCATCAGCATAAAGATAGCAGAAATGAAATACGACAAAGATAAAAAAAAATTTACTGATGATTTAGCCGACACCAAAAAGCTGACGGATGCTATTTCTGCATTGCGCGGCCCCAAAGGCGATAAGGGCGACAAAGGCGAGCAAGGAGCAGCAGGCAAAGATGGTGCAGACGGAAAAGATGGCCGTGACGGTATTGATGGCAAAGACGGAAAAGATGGCCGTGACGGTAAGGACGGGATTGGAATTGACGGCAAGGATGGAAGAGATGGCCGCGATGGTATAGACGGCAAAGATGGTATTGATGGGAAAGATGGTGTATCGATAGATTATAAGGTTGAGCCAACCCGCGTTGGGTTTAAGCGCGAAGATGAATCGGATTATAGATTTTTAGATTTATCTTATATAGGTGGAGCAACTGGCGGCGGTGGCGGGGCGTATAAAAAAGCCAAACAATATACTGATGAAAAAATAGCGCAAATATCGCTTACTGGCTACGTCCCCTACACCGGAGCAACCGCTGACGTTGACCTTGGCAATAATAATCTAAATGCAAAAAGTCTATCCGTTACGGGTACGCATGGCAACGGCCATATCCACCTAAAACATCAATCTGCTGATGCAACCGCAACGGGCTCTAGCACCGTTTTGTTTGCCGATTCAAACGGCGACATTAAATATAAAAACGATGGCGGCTATTACACAACCATTGTTACCTCAGCAAATACGGCAGATAGAGCTTATACAGCGCCCGACAATAGTGGAACCCTTGCTCTAACTAGCGATTTTGGGGGCTATGTTCCATACAGCGGAGCCTCAACAGATGTTGATCTTGGCACGCACGATCTAGCTTCAAGGCGCTTAACCGCGAGCGATCTCTCTGCAACTCAAAGCCCTGTCGCTCCGTCATCGTCAAGCGTCACTTTTGTTGCTGACGCTGGCGGCATTACAGCCAACGGCAATTACGGGAATTGGTATCTCTATTCGATTTATGATGCTGGCGGCGGTAACATCGCTTATGACGCAACAGGCATTTTTACATCTGGCAGTGATCCTAATGATTCAAATACCTATAACCTTGAGTTTACATGGTCAGGCACATCTCAGGCTAACCAAGTAGCAATCTTTAACTTTAATCTTAGCGAATACGTTATCGTGCCGGATACAGGTTCCGCAACGATCACTGGCTCGACAAGTTGGATAAGCAGCTACGTTCCTAATACGCCAAACAGCGTAACGGTAGAAGGTCATCCATTAACCGTTAATCTCACGCAGAATTACAGCTCTAGCGACTATGAAGTTCTGCGCTCTGGCGTTGATGGTAGCGGATATAATCTGCGCTTCAAATGGAATTATACTGGCGGCTTTGGTTCTGGGGCTTTGCGCTTTGACTCCACCGATGGCACGCTACGAACAATCAACGCCAACATATACGCTGATAATGTCACGGCTACTAACCAGCTTATTGCGGGGACGGTTAGTGGTTACGTCTACCCCACAACATTTGGCGCAACCTATGTCGCATTTGGTGCATCAGGCGGGTACATTACAGGCGATGCATCCTACACATGGAACAATACCACCAAGCGCTTGCTGCTAGCCAATAGTGGCATTACCGCGCAAAGCCAGCTTCACATGCATCAATCGGGCGCAACGGCTCACGAGATTCGTTTTACCAACTCTAGCACAGGCAGCACGTCATCAGATGGCTTTCAGGTTGGTATTACATCCACAGGCGTTGCGGAGTTGAGGCAGCGGGAAAATCAACCTTTAGATGTTGCTACTTTGAACACGGTTCGCGCTACGTTTGCAGCTTCAGCATCACCCCGCTTTACCGTCTATGGTGGTATGGAGGCGCAATACAACGCATTAGGCAGCACCTCCACTGACGGTCTGATTGTAACCAACTTAACAGCGGCTACGGCTGGTTCGACCATCCAAAACCCCGGCAGGATTAGACTTAGCGGCTACATCTGGGACACGGGCGCAAGCGCTAGCCGATTCCAAGATTTTATTATTGATATGCGCGGCACATCCGGCAACCCCGGCTCTGCTGTCATGGCATTCGGCTATCAGTATAATGCAGGTGGCTACACCTACCACATGAACCTGTCATCGACAGGCAGGCTGCATATCGGGAATTCTACTACGGTAGGTTCTGCCCGCCTGCATGTTACCGACTCAAATGCAGAGATAGCAAGGTTTACGCGAAGCAGCTCCAATAATGCTTCCATTGCTTTGTCAAACTCAAGCAATACTGTTTATATTGGCGCAACCACTACCGCAAATCTTTTGGGCTTTGCTAACACCTCTGACGTTACAGTGGATAGCAAGCTTTTTTTAAACACGTCGACAGCAGCATTATATACCACCACAGCAAGCGCCTTCTGGGCTATTGGTGGTTCTTCACGAATTGCAAGCCTTTGCAAATTTAACATTTATGGTACTGGCTCATCAACCGATGCGCCTTACTTAGCTTTTAGGCATTCAGATGACACATCTACTGGTAAAAATGGCGGTATTTTTACCCAAACGAGGATGACAAGCCGTTATTTGCAAACGGCTCAAAACCTTGGATTTAATGATAACAGTTTTGGAAATGCTGGCGTTATCCAATGGACGGCATGGGAATACTCCAATAACACCTACACAACATTGGTAACCCCCACAGAATTCACGGGATGGAGTTATCAATATTACAACGGCTCCGCATATGTGAATTTGCTTCGAGTCCATACCAGCGGTATTTACATCGGGGCGGCAAGTGCATCTGTTGCCCCTTCCGCTAAGCTGCACGTCATCAGCACAACCGAACAGCAGCGCATTGGTTATGACACAAGCAATTATTACAGCACCACTGTTTCATCAACAGGCGCAGTAACATTTGATGCCGTGGGAAGTGGTGCAAAGTTTGCTTTTAACGATCAAATTGATATTAGCGCTGCAACCGCAGGGCAAATTAAGTTCCCAGCCACTCAAAATGCGTCTTCAGATGCAAACACTCTCGATGATTATGAAGAAGGAACGTGGACTCCCGTTTTGACGTTTGCCACTGCAGGCGATTTGAGCGTGACCTATACCAATCAGGTTGGCACCTACACGAAAATTGGTCGCCAAGTATTTGCTAACTGCGACATTATCACATCAGCATTTACGCACACCACTGCCTCGGGCAACTGCTTGATTACAGGCCATCCCTTCACTTCAATTGCTTCAACCGTGAACATCGGAGCAAGCCAATGGCAGGGGATAACAAAAGCAAACTATACTGACGTAAACGCGCTTCTTGGAACGTCCAACACCACCGCAACATTAACCGCTTCTGGTTCTGGCCAAAGCGTTGTAAACTTAACAACGGCTGACATGCCAACTGGCGGCACGGTAAGAATTCGCTATAGTTTAACTTATCAGGTATAATTATGATCGAGAAGAAAACAGAAATTGACCAGATTGAAGTCACGCAAAGCGGCATTCAGGTGCGGCTTGCTCTTATAATTGCAGAGGGCGAGCAAGAGCTTGACCGCAAATATCACCGCACGGCTGTTGATAATGGTGGCGATGTTGAGGCTCAATTCGAGCTTGTGAACCAACACCTAGAATCTATGGGGCGCGATGGCCTTTCCGCAAGCGACATTCAGCGCATTAAAACAATTGCAAACGCAGCTTGGGGGGCATAATGCCAGTAACAGCGACTATTTCAATTCCAGCAGCGGGGCAAGTCAATATTGATGACATTGCTGAAAAGCACGGTTGGACGGGTGAAGAACTGATCTTGGGTCAGGATGGCAACCCTATTCCTGAACTGGATAGCGAGGGAAATCCTGTAATTAACCAGTATAATCAGGTTGTTTATCAAAAGCGCAGTATCACCTCGACACAGTTTGTTGAAAAACTTTTGGGAAAATATCTATTCCCCATGTATGACGTAACATGCAATGCCCTTGAGCGCGATTTAGGCTCTAAAAACTATAGCGGGCTGCAATGGGCAAGTGTATTTAAGAACGCAACCACCATCACGGTAGAGGTAGAATAATGCAAGCAGACGCAGTTAAAATCGTAGAGCATCTTTATAATGTTGTGGCTTCGCTGCGCCTAACCGCGCCTGAGCATTTCACCGTGCGTCAGGAGTTCGAGCGGGCTTTTGAAGCGCTATCGCCAAAGGAACAGCCGAAAGATGCAGCGTAACCATTGCACATTGCTTCCTAAGTCGTGGAAAGTAACGCAGATTCTTAATAATGCGGGAATCTGTGCGCGTCATGACTCGGACTATGTGCAACAGATTATCACGCGCAAAGAAGCCGATAGAGTGTTTCTCGAAAACTGCCTATTTGCTGGTATCTCGGTTTGGCTATCTGTCACCATGTATGCCGCCTGCCGCCTTGGCGGCTGGTTCCTCTGGTATCGTAGAAAGTGGCGCAAATGACAAAAGCAGATGATGAACTCAGAGAAAAACTGCACGAGTTGGCGCTAAAACAAGCGATGGACGAGGCAGAACATGAAAAAGAAAAAGCCGTTGCTGCTGCTATTAAAGCTGGTGACGACAAGGTAAAGGCAACACATTGGTGGTGGGTAAAGAAGCTAACCGCTTTGTGCCTTATGATGTGGTCAGGATTGGCATTTGCCGCAACTCAGGTTGGTGACTATCTCTATGACAACTATCCCGTTGTTAAAGTTGGTATTGACGCAATGATCGCAGCTTCGAGGGCAAAACAATGAGTGAGTTTATCGTTTATCTAGCCGCACGTTCGCCATCTGCTCGCATGTGGTATCCGTTTCTGGCGCTATTCCTTGTTGCCTGCACCGTTTATGGCGCACTTATGGCTGGGCTTAAAAACGCAATCATTAGCGACGCTCATGCAGTAAGTGAGATCAGCGCGATTATTGAATATATTCCTGACAGCCAAAAGCAGCTTGAAGCCATAAGCGAGGTGCGTATATGAAAATATCGGAGCATTTCACCTTACAAGAGTTTACCCGCTCATTGTCTAATCCCGATATTCCAAACGTACCAAACACAGCGCAGATAGCCGCAATTGATGATTTGTGCGCCAATATCCTAGAGCCTGTGCGAAAGCATTTTGGTAAACCCGTTGTTATCCGTTCCGGTTTTCGCTCACCAGAGCTTAACAAGGCTATCGGAGGCTCTGCGTCATCGCAGCATATGAAAGGTGAGGCTGCTGATATTGAAGTCTATGGAATTGCCAATGCAGAGCTGTGGAATTTCATATTTCACACGCTTCCATTTGACCAGCTTATTGCAGAATATCTTGAAAAAGATGACCCTAGCGCGGGTTGGATTCATGTGTCCTATAGGCAAGGCAAAAATCGCAAGGAGGCACTTTCATGTGTGGCAAAAGGTAATTACCAGAAAGGGTTGGTTTATGGCGCTTGATCCGATTAGCATAGGATTGGAATTTGTAGGAAAGATAGCAGATAAAATCTGGCCTGACCCCACAGCAAAGGCACAAGGCTTGCTTGAGCTGGAAAAACTTAAACAAAGTGGCGAACTGGCACAACTGGCGGCTGATACAGAATTATTTAAAGCAGAAGTTCAGGATAGGGACTCAGCGCGTAAGCGAGAAAGCGATATTGCTGTTGCTGAAAAAGCCCCGCTTATTAACAAGATTGTCACCCCTATATTGGCGCTTACGGTTGTTTTTATGACGTTTGCCCTATTTTGTTTTGTGGTTTTAGAGCCCAATTCAATTGAACAGGGGAAAAAAGAGCTTGTCATGTTTATTCTTGGGTCACTTACAAGCATATCGGGGATAGTGCTAAATTATTACTTTGGCACAAGTTCATCAAGCCAGCAGAAAAACAGCGTGATAGCCAGTTTATCAAAATGATCGAAGTCATCCGCAGGCAGAAGAAAAAGCTTCCGCCTTACGGGGTGACAAGAGTCTTTGTGATTGCGTTTGTTGTGCTGCTAACGTGGCTACTGACGGGCTGCTCCGGCAACTCCCCTTGGGACTTGCTCTATTTGCGCCAGTAAGTCCACCGCTATAGAATCGCACTATACAGCAAGGTGTGCTGGCCTCGCTGGCACTAGCGCGGTGGTTAGTAAGTAAGCGCAACGGCCAACATTATCCCCGTCAACCCCTCTGCAATGCGTGTTCCAATATCACGATTGACACGCCTTTGCACCATGCCTCCCAGATAATAACACCAGCCCCAGAGCAGAGCTAGAGGGATAACGCCCCAGACATTGCCAGCAATGGCGCATGGCAGCCAAAAAGTCATAGCAATGCGGGGTGTCCAGCCAAGTGCTCCATATATATGGCGGTTATATGTACACCCTTCATAATCATAAGGCAGTTTGTGAAATTGTTTATGTATAGTAACAAGCAAATCTCCGCTTGGATTAAATTTCTTCAGCCAATCTTCTACGGAAAATTGCCCATTAACCGCGCTGAGGCTCCAGCCATAGCTGAATGCCCATAGTAGTGCGAGCCACATGCTGTAAAGTATAATGCCGATACGTGCAAACGATTCCCAAAATTCGTATTGGTGCGATTCAATGATCGCCACAGCTTGCGGGAAAGAGTATATTCCCGCCATTCCAGCACACATAGCCCAGCGCGGTATTTTATCCGCACCGTCCAGCATGCGAAGCAAGGGGAAGGTAATTAGGGGGATTAGTTCGATCATCATTTCTCCTTCAATGCGGCGAGTGCTGCTTTGGCTGTTGCTCGGTGGTTCGCCATATGCAATTCATCGTCAACCTCAGATTCATGCCCATTTGCAATAGGAATAGCCCTAGCTACCCGCTCCACCAACTTCTCATCATCCAAATCCACGATAACGATGTTGGGTTGGCAGAGGCGTTCGATTAGGGGGAGGGCTTGGTCAGCCAATTCTTTTGGCACAAGTCCAGCTCGGCGTGTTTCTTCGCCTGACTCCAAATCGTAAGAAAATAAGCTCGAAGTGTCATTCGCTTTTATTGCTTCAAGCGCATCACACACACTAGTTGGGATGTTGTTAAGGTCGTTGGTCATCACTCATCTCCTTTATCGGCTGGTTGTTGTGGTGTTTTCAGCACAAGCTCGATCAACATATCAACGCGCTGTATGTCTTTATCCAAACAACTTGCGTGAATAACTGCATTGTCTTTTCGATTGGCTAATATGCCAGACTTCATCGCAAGCAATTCTGTCCTATGTTTACACAGTGCCTCTATATCGCTCATACACCCCCCTTCCCAAGCAATGCGCGGAGCTTGGCAAGAACAAACTCGGTATCTTTTCCCGTGTTACTCTCCAAGTATTTTTTCTCATGCCGCACTGTTGCTATTTCGTGGTGATGTTTTAGCGCCCACTCAGCCCCCTCTAATATAGGGGTTAGGTGGCCTACGATGGCTTGGGCTGCTTCAGTCATTGGCTGACTTGATGCAAAACCATGTGTTGTAAAAATTGATTCTGCAATAATAGCCGCCAACTCATCGCGTAATGTGTTTGTCATCTCTAATTCCTTCCCTCTGTGTCGTTAAATATGCTGGCGGGGGAATGGACGGGATTTGCACCCGCATCTTCCATGTTCTTGACTAGCATTGCTGCATCATCAAGGTGGGAGCGACCCACGGCTGCACTTCTCGTTGTGCTACCTTCCCCCATAGTGAAACTTAATACTTCCTCAATCGACCGACGCATAGGCGAGTCCGGTAGTTTTCGCAAGCGAGCTATAACAGCGGCCATGTCGGTCATCTTCTAGGTTCCTTGTGCTTTGTTAAAAAGTACGCTCAACATTCTTGTTTCTATATGCGCTGGCAAATCGTAATCTTCTGCCTCAATATCTGCGATTAATTCCACCAACTCCGCAATCACCTTGTCGCGATCGGCACATGCGGCTTGGTAGCCATGCCACGCTTTCTGCACTTCCGAGTTCAAATAATCCATATCGTTTGGTGTATCGTGTTTATCTGGATAAAACTCTGCAATGTTTTTTGCCGCCCAAGCCTCAAACGCCTCACGGACTTTATTTGGTGTTGTCATGGTTTTCTTGCTCTTTGTCGTACTCGTTGCTTTGCCACATTGACCATTGGTAATGTACACCCATCGGCATCTCATATTGAGGTATGTTTATCGCACCAAATCTATCGCCACCAATGCGCTCATCAGATAACTTTCTAAGCAAGCCCTTTTCAAGCAAGCCCTTAATTGCTTGCGGTGTTGGGAATACCCCCGCCAAATCGTAATTGCCGCAGCCAATTTCATCTAAAATCTGACGCTGCTTTTTGCTTAAATTTGGAAACGCATATTTTCCCATACTCACTCCCCTTTCAGTATTTTCCACTTAATGTCGGTCATGATACCTATTTTTTTACTAGCGATGCAAACTTGTCGCCGCCGAATTGCTCTTTCACCAGTTCAGCTATTTGCTTGGCGGTGTACTCACCCTCTAAAACCAAACTGCGCGATTCAACAAAATGTTTTATTCCTGCGCTACACGCTCCAGTCGCAGCACGATAAATGCCAATCCATTCTGTGCCAGTTGCACTTTCTGGCAATTCGCCATCAAACTTAGCAACAACCTTATAAATCAGATCTTCGCGGGCTTGTTTAATAGTCTTGCCGTGAGCGGAATTTCCGTTTTCATCGCTAACAACAAACAGTATTTTGCCGTTTTCAGTTTTTACCTTTTTCACGCCAGCCTTATTTGAAATAACGTAGGAGAAAACATTGTCCGTAAAATCAACCTCAACCCATTCCCCGCCTTCTACGATATACCAACTATTCGCCCTAATTTTCTTACCATCAATAATGCTTGCTTTTGCGCCAATTAATGTTCCATCACTTTTGTATTCAAATGCGGCAATACCATTACCAATGTCACCCCTAACGGCTCCCTTATAGCCAACTGCAGCACATGCAGAATTTTTACCTGAGCTTTCTGCCTTACTGTAGTTACCGCTAGACGCTGCAGTACTGTAGTTACCGCTAGATGCTGCAGTACTGTAGTTGCCGCTAGACGCTG
>JACCDR010536879.1_pt1 | contig 22384 bp, 19 predicted proteins | sample 7446431 | NCBI WGS metagenome assembly JACCDR01 (sample SAMN15323443, study PRJNA562643) | freshwater metagenome | isolation source: river surface water | place: USA:Blue River Watershed | collected 2017-08-17 | reverse complement strand
TGGCCAAGGCCTCTTCGTCCAGACCCTCGTGCTTCAGCAAGTCCCCCAGCCGCTGCTTGAATGGCTCCAGCGTGGCGGCCAGCAGGCCCGGTTGCAGCTGCACCAGCAACTGCTGGATCGTTGCCAGCGCAACAAGTTCCTGCGGGCTGAACCACATCCCCGGCAAGGGGCTGCTGTGCCCCGCCTCCAGCACATAGCCCGCGCGGTCCCGGTCGAAGACGATGGGCATGCCGAACTGGTCGCGCAACTTGGCGAGGTCGCGCTTGAAGGTGGCCAGGGAGATCTCCAGCGTGTCGAGGAACTCCTGCACCGGCACGGCGCGGCGGGTGCTGAGAAGGCGCTGGTAGTGGTAGAGGCGGACAGATTCGCTCATGAATCAGTAGGGGCGTGATCGGGGACGGCGGGGCTTGCCATGCTCCAGGGCTCGAAGCTCATTGGATGAGCCTTTCGGCAGCCGGGCAATACCTTCCTTGGGTGGGTGTGTTGCGACGGCAACAGGCGGATGCGATGGCCGTGGTCAAAGAGACGTGGATCGGCCCGCAGGCTCATGGCGTAAGCCCGCTGGCGCGTTGCGCCGCGCTCGCGCACTGATTGCATCCACAGTGCCCAAAGCTCTCCTGCTGAGCTTTATCGCCGCCAACCTCCACGTCCTGAATCGCAGCTGACAGGTACGCGCCTGGCGGGAACGCGCCCGGCCGTGCGTGTGACTGCTCACGTTGGCCCCGGCTTCCCCGAGGCCCGTCGTGCGTCTCATCCATTCAACCCTCATGACACTCCAACGAAGACATCTCCTGGCCCTCGCCGCCGCCCCCGCCTGGCTCGGCGGCTGTGCCATCCAGACCCCGCCCATCACGCCACAGGAGGCACCCCCCTCCGCCGCCGACCAGCGTGCCGCGCAGCAAGCCGCCCTGGCCCAGGCGCCGAAGAAGCCGGCCCTCAAGCGCAAGATCGCCCTGGGCCGCATCACCAACGAGACCAGCTACGGCCAGTCCCTGTTGCGTGACAACAGCGGCGACCCGTTGGGCAAGCAGGTGACTGACCTGATGAGCAAGGCGCTGACCGAGTCGGGTGCCTTTCTCGTTTTCGAGCGGCCGGACATCGGCAAGGTCGAAGCCGAGAGCAAGCTGGCCGATACCCGGCTGAACCTGATCGGCGTGGATGCGCTGCTGGTGGGTTCGCTCACCGAGTTCGGCCGCAAGACGGTGGGCGCGACGGGCTTCATCTCGGCCAGCAAGCGCCAGGTGGCGTTTGCGAAGGTGGACATGCGCGTGGTGGACACCACCACGGCGCAGGTGCTGTTCGCCACCTCGGGCGCGGGCGAAGCGTCCACCGAGACGGCTTCGACCTTCGGCTTCGGATCCCAGGCGGCGTATGACGGCACGCTCAATGACGCGGCGATCCGGCAGGCGGTGTCGGAGGCGGTGAGCCGCCTGGCGGCGGACTTCCGCAGCCGCCCGTGGCAGACCGTGATCCTCAAGACCGAGCCGGGCCGTGTGTTCCTCAGCGGCGGCAAGGCGCAGGGCCTGCGCCCTGGCATGGAGCTCGATGTGCAGACCCAGGGCGAGCGGATCAAGTCGCCGCAAACCGGCGCGTTCGTGACGCTGCCGGGCCGCTCCGTGGCGCGCCTGCGCGTGGAGGCGCTGTTCGGCGACTCCGAGCTCAATGAAGGCGCGGTGGCGGCGGTCGTCTCCGGCGCCACCGACGGCCACCCGATCCAGCAACTCGTCGTCCGCGCCCCGGAGGGACTGCAATGAACAAGCTCACTGGCAGCGCCCTCCTGGCGCTCTCCCTGTCGATCGCTGCGCTGGGCGCCGGCTGCACCCAGATGCCCACCGAGAAGCAGGGCGTGGCCGATGTGCGGCCGCAACTGAGTTTCCAGCTGGCCGACCCGGCGATGGGTGCGGCGCAGGTGGTGGTCGACGGCCTGGCGATGGGCGAGGCCAGCCGCTATGTGGCGGGCGTGGCTTCCTTGCGTGTGCTGCCCGGCACGCACGACCTGGAGGTGACGCTGGGCGGCCGCAGCGTCCTGAGCGAGCGGTTCTACGTCGGCGACGGCGTGAACAAGACCTTCGTGTTGAAGTGAAAGGACGCAACGCATGATGAAGTTGACCCTGGCCCTCGCCGCCTCGCTGGCGCTCGCGGGCTGTGCCACCAACAACCTGTACCAATGGGGCGGCTATGAGGACAGCCTCTACGCCGCGTACAAGGACGCCACCAAGGCCGAGGCCCTGCGCCTGAAGCTCGAGGCCCACATCCAGGCCATGGAGCAGGCCGGCCAAAAGGTCGCGCCCGGCCTGTACGCCGAAGTGGGCACGCTGTACCTGCAGGCCGGCCGCCGGCAGCAGGCCATCGGCTGGTACCAGCGCGAGCGCCAGGCCTGGCCCGAGAGCCAGCAATTCATGGCCGCCATGATCCAGAACCTGGAGCGTCTGGAGGCCCAGGCCGCGGCCGACAAGTCCCGTCCCATGACCGCGCAGGAGGCCGCCCAATGACCCGACGATTCCTGATGTGCCTCGGCCTGTTGGCCGGCCTGTTCCTGGCAGGCTGTGCCACCCAGCAACCGCGCGATTTCGGCGCCTTCCATGCGGCCAAGCCACGCTCCATCCTGGTGGTGCCGGTGGTGAACCGCTCACTGGACGTCGATGCCCCCAACTACGTGCTCAGCACCTTGCCCGTGCCACTGGCCGAGAAGGGCTACTACGTGTTCCCGGTCAACACCGCCAAGGTGGTGCTGGAGCAGGAGGGCTTCTACGAAGGCGAGAAGATCCATGAGCAGCCACCGGAGCAATTGGCCAAGCTGTTCGGCGCCGACGCCGTGCTGTACGTGCGCATCAACCGCTGGGACGCGCAGTTCGCGCTGATCACGACCACTGTGACCGTGGACTTCGACTACCGGATGGTGGGCAAGGACGGCGTGGAACTCTGGAAGGAGCAAAAGCAGATGCGCTACCAGCCGGACAGCAACAACAACTCCGGGGCGAGCCCGATGGCGGCCTTGATCTCGCAGGTGATCTCCGCGGCCATCACGCGTGCAGCGCCCAACTACATGCCGCTGACCCGCCAGGCCAACCAGCAGGTGTTCATCCTGGGGCCTGGCGCTATTCCGGATGGGCCTTACCGGGTGCAGGCGGCGCAGAAGAAGTAGCGGGCTCCAGCAGGCGCAGGTAGTCGTCCCAAAGTTGTTGCGTCACCTGTGCCTGCAGCTTGTCCTTCGGTGCCTTCTGCGGGTCCCGGCCTGGCCGGCGCGCCAGCGCCAGCTTCAGGCGGATGAAGTCCAGCGGGTGGAGCGTTCGCATGGACGCCATCTCCCCGTTGGCGGCCACCACCAGGTGCTCGAACCTGCGGCCGCTGGCGATCTTCTCGCCCTGGTCGATCTGGGCGGCCCAGAAATCATCCTCGTCATCGGACATGCGCAACGGGTGGGGGTCGCCCGCCGTCGCTTGCCGCCGGATGATGTCGACTTCAAAGCCTTCGTCGTTGACGGCCGTTTGCAACTGCTGCGGCATGACGCGAAAGCTCGGGTCGGCCTTGCGAAGCACGTTGACCAGGGACCGGCTCTCGCTGCGCGCCAGGGTGGTGGCAAACGCCACGCGTTGGCGCACATCGAACAACAAGTCCAGGTCCCGCGTGGCGAGGGCGCCGCTGTCCACCAGAACGCCCGACGCCGTCTCGTAGGCGTACATGGCGTGCGTGCCGATCACCATGAACTTGTCGGCCAGTTCCGCCGCCTCGAGCGCCGCCAGGATCCGCACCACGATGGCAGGGGTGCGGCCCACGCGGTACAGGCGATTGAGCTTTCGCTGTTCGTCCAGTCGCTGCCGCATGGCCTTCAGGCGGGCTTGCGAGCGTTCCTTGCGCTCCTGGAACCGGGCATGCATGGCTTCGGTTTCGGGGCTGCGCGGACCCAGCGACTTCTGGGCACCGGTGGTGGAGCGGCGCACCAGGTAGGTGTGCCCGGCCACCTCTTTCCAGACCATCGATCCCTTGACCTGGAGCGCCTCACGGCGCGCATCGCCGTACGCCCGCCAGGTGGAGCGGGCGTTCACCAGCTCGCGAAGCTGGCTTTCATCGAGGTCGATCAGGCGGTACAAGCTTTTCCCAGTAAATCAAGGAAATTACAATTTACTGGGAAAAACATTAAAAATCAATGAGTTATTGATTCGCTCCTGACAGGTTCGGCCTCACTCGTGCCGCAGCGCCTCGATCGGGTCCAGCTGCGCGGCCCGCCTTGCCGGGAAGAAGCCGAACACCACCCCGATCGCCGCCGAGAAGCCGAAGGACAGCGCGATCACCTGTGGGTCGAACTGCAGCGGCACGTTCATTGCGCTGGCCAGCCCCGTGGAGGCCAGGATCGCCAGCACGATGCCCACCAGCCCGCCGATCGACGACAGCACCACCGCCTCGATCAGGAACTGCAGCAGCACCTCCTTCTCCAGCGCGCCGATGGCCAGGCGCACGCCGATCTCGCGGGTGCGCTCGGTCACGCTCACCAGCATGATGTTCATGATGCCGATGCCGCCCACCAGCAGGCTCACCGCCGCCACGGCGCCGAGCAGCGCCGTCATGACCTTGGTGGTGCCGGACATGGTCTCGGCGATCTGCCGCGTGTCGATGATGATGAAGTTGTCCTCGTCGCCGTCACTGAGCTTGCGCCGCTCGCGCAGCACCTGCCGGATCGCGCCCGTGACCTGCGCCGGGTCCGCCTCGTCGCGCACCGAGACGAGCAGGGTGCTGACGTTCTGGTTGCCCGTCATGCGCCGCTGCACCGTGTGCAGGGGCATCACGATCAGGTCGTCCTGGTCCGCGCCCATGCCCGACTGGCCCTTGGCCGCCAGCACGCCGATCACTTCGCACGAGAACTGCCGCACGCGCAGCTGCGCGCCCAGCGGATCCTGCGGGCCGAACAGCTCGCGCTGCAAGGTGGCGCCGATGAGGCACACGGAGGCGCCCGCGCGCTCCTCGGCCTCGGTGAACAGGCGGCCCGCCGCCACGCGCCGGTTGTTGGTGATGAAGTAGTCCAGCGTGGAGCCCGTGACCTGCGTGCCCCAGTTGCGCCCACCGTAGACGGCCGTGGCCCCCGCCCCCTGCGAGGGCGCGACGGCGCGGATGCCGCCCACCTGCGCGGCCAGGGCCACGGCATCGGCCTCCTTGAACGGGCCGGAGCCCGCCGAGTCGCTGGCCGGGCCCAGGCGCTGGCCGGGGCGGATCATCAGCAGGTTGTTGCCCAGGCTGGCGATCTGGTCGGACACCGCCCGCGTGGCGCCATTGCCCAGCGTGACCATGGTGATGACCGCCGCCACCCCGATCACGATGCCCAGCACCGTGAGGAAGGAGCGCAGCAGGTTGCGGCGGATCTCGCGCAGGGACAGCAGCAGGGTGTTCCACCACATGTCAGGCCTCCTGCCTGGCCAAGACGGCCGCATGGGCCGCCGAGATGTTCGGTTCGTCGCTGGCGATCACGCCGTCCATGAAGCGCACCACGCGGTGCGCATAGGCCGCCATGTCGGCCTCGTGCGTGACCATGAGGATGGTGATGCCGCGCTGCGCGTTCAGCGAGGCCAGCAGCTCCATCACCTCCCGACCACGCTGGCTGTCCAGGTTGCCGGTGGGCTCGTCGGCCAGGAGCACGCTGGGGTTCGTCACCAGCGCACGGGCGATCGCCACGCGCTGCTGCTGCCCGCCGGACAACTCCGCGGGGGTGTGCTTTTCGCGTCCCGCCAGGCCCACCGCCGCCAGCGCCTCGCGGGCGGCCGCATGGCGCCGGGCTGCGCCCTCGCCGCGATACAGCAGGGGCAGCTCCACGTTCTCCTGTGCCGACGTGCGGGGCAGCAGGTTGAAGCCCTGGAACACGAAGCCCAGGTGGGCGCGCCGCAGCAGCGCGCGCTGGTCGCGCGTCATGGTGTGCACGGGCATCCCGTCGAACAGGTATTCGCCACCGGTGGGCGAGTCCAGGCAGCCCAGCATGTTCATGCAAGTGGACTTGCCCGAGCCGCTGGGCCCCATGATGGCGACGAACTCGCCGCGGCGGATGTCCAGGTCCACGCCGCGCAGCGCATGCACCGTGGCCTGGCCTTCGCCGTAGGTGCGGGTGATGCCGCGCAGGCGGATCAGGGGCGGGCCGTTCACCGCGAACCTGCGCCGCTGCGCTGTTCAGTGATGACGGACGCGCCCGCCTCCAGCGCGTCGCTGGTCACCTCCGTCATGCGGCCGTCCGACAGGCCCGTGCGCACCGGCACCAGCTTGGGCTGGCCGTTCTCCAGCACGTAGACCTGCCGCGCGCCCGCGGTGGAGGACGTGCCCGCGCGCTTGGGCTGGCGTGGCACGCTGGGCATCAGCTTGGACACCAGGCTGCCGCCCGACGCCGCGGCCGGCGGGGCGCTGGGGCGGTAACGCAGCGCCGCGTTGGGCACCAGCAGCACCTGCTGCCGCTCCGCCGCGCGGATGGCGGCGGTGGCCGTCATGCCCGGGCGCAGGCTCAGGTCCGCATTGGCGACTTGCAGCTCGGCGACATAGGTGACCACGTTGTCCTTGGTGGTGGAGCCGTAGTTCACGCGGCGGATGCTGGCGGGGTATTCGCGGTTGGGGTAGGCGCTGACGGTGAAGGTGGCCTTCTGGCCCGCCTGGACCAGGCCCACGTCGGCTTCGTCCACGTTGACGGCGAGCTTCATGCGGGTGAGGTCCTCGGCCAGCGTGAACAGCGTGACGGCCTGCAGCGAAGCGGCCACCGCGTTGCCTGGCTCCACCGCGCGCGCGAGCACCACGCCGTCGATCGGCGAGCGGATGGAGGCCTTGCGCAGGTTGGTCGCATCCACGCTGGCGGCGGCGCGCGCATCGGCGATGCTCGCCTGCGCGCTGGCCGCCTGGGCCTGCGCCCGGGCCAGTGCCGCCTGGGCGGTGGCCAGCTCCGCCTGCGAAGGCACCTTGCCGCCGCTCAGGCGGTGCACCTCCTCCAGCCGGCGCAGGTTGCCGGCGGCTTCCTGCACGGTGGCCTCGGCCTGCTGCGCGCTGGCCTGCGCCACCTGCAGCGCAGCGCGCGAGCGGGCCGCCTGGTCCTGCAGCTTGCTGGTGTCCAGCTCGGCGAGGACCTGGCCCTTCTTCACGCGGTCGTTCACGTCGACCAGGACCCGGGCCACGGTGCCGGACAACTCGCTGCCGATGTCCACCTTGGTGGTGGGTTGCAGCGTGCCGTTGGCCGTGACCTTGACCACGAGGTCGCCGCGCGAGACGGGCTCGGTGACATACGTCGGCTGCACCGGCGCGGCGGGCCGCATCATCCACCAAACCGCACCGCCAGCCAGGGCCAGGCCCACCGCCAGCGCGATGAGTCGGCGGCGCCGGGCGGCCTTCGGGCTGGCTTGCGCGAGCAGGGACTGGACGGAGGGCGAGGGCCCGGGGGCGGCCGGCGGAGCCGGGGTGGCGTTCGAGGTGGACGGTGTGCCCGAAGCCGGGGGCAAGGTGGGGTCGTTCAAGGGCGGGTCTCCGCAAGGGTCGCGGTCCAGCCGCCGCCCAGCGCCTTGTACAGGCGCACCTGGGCCGAGGCGAGTTCGGCGCGGGCGCTGGCGATGCCGTCCTGCACATTGAGCAGGGTGCGCTGGGTGTCCAGCACGGTGGTGAAGTCGATGAGGCCGGCCGCATGGCGCTGCGTGGCCAGCAGGCTGGCGTTGGCCGCCGATTCGCCGGCGCGTTGCAGCGTGGCCAGGCGCTCGCGCGCGGCGGCCAGGCCGGCCAGGGCGTCTTCCACGTCCTTCAGGGCCTGCAGCACCTGCGCGCGGTAGCTGGCCTGCGCCGCGCTGAACTCGGCCTCGCGCCCGGCCACCGCCGCCTGCAGCGCGCCGCCCTGGAAGATCGGCTGGCTGAGGCTGGCGATGAGGGTCTGCGCCGCGGCGGCGCCGCCCGCCGTACCCAGGGTGGCCCCCGTCCACGCCAGCGTGGCGCTGAGGTTCAGGCTCGGCAGGCGCGCGGCATCGGCCTGGGCCACCTTGTCGGCGGCGGCGCGCAGCCGGGCCTCGCTGGCCGCCACGTCGGGGCGCTGGCGCAGCACCTGGGCGGGAATGGCGACGGCGAGTTGTTCGCCCGCCTGGGGAATCGCACGGTATGCACGGGCCGCTGGCTGCGTGGCGGGCAGCGGCGCGGCGGGCGGCGGTGGGGTGGCCGAGGCAGGGAGTGAAGCACTGGCACCAGTCATTGGCGGGGCCAGGGCCTTGAGCAAGGCCTCCGGCGTGCGTCCCGTCAGCACGGCCAGCGCATGCGCCGACTGGCTCGCCGCCTTCGCCAGGTTGGGCACCTGGGCGCGTGTCTGCTCGGCGGCCGTGTTCGCCTGCTCGGCTTCGATGCCATTGGCCAGCCCCGCCTGCACCCGCCAGCGGGTGATCTGCAGGGTTTCTTTCTGGCTGGCGAGGTTGGCCCGCGCCACGGCCTCGCGGGCCTGGGCGGCACGCAGGTCCACGTAGGCCAGGGCCACTTCGGCGGCGACCGAGACCCGGGTGGCGGCCAGGGTGGCCGCACTGGCCCGCTCCAGCGCCCCCTGGGCCGACACGCCGGCGCGGCTGGCGCCAAAGAGGTCCAGCTCCCAGGCGGCGTCCAGCGAGCCGGTGACGGTGTTCGTCTCCACGTCGCTGGCGCTGCGCCCGCGCCGGGCATTCACGCCCGCCCCCAGGCTGGGCCACAGGGCGCCCGCGGCCTGCTCGCGCGCGGCGCGGGCCTGGCGCAGGTTGGCAGTGGCCACGGCGATGTCGGTGTTGGCGGCCATCGCATCGGCGATGAGGCCCGTGAGCACCGGGTCATCGAACACGCGCCACCAGGACGCCAGGTCGGCGCTGCCCGAGGGTACGGGCTGGGTCCAGGCGGCGGGCGTGGCAGGCAGGGCACCCGCCAGCGGCGCGGCCGGCCGCGTGGCGCAACCGGCCGTCAGGGCCGCTGCGACCAGGGCGGACGTCAGCCCAAGGCGGCCCGCCAGCAGGCGGTGCCTGCCGGGGCCGATCACAGCCTGCGGGGGGACGGGTGTCGAGGTAGGGGCGAGCACCTTGTCATGGTAGGGCAGGGTGCATGGGCCACGTTGTCCCCGGGTCAAAGCCCGGGTAAAGATAAGCAAAGGGCGGGATGGCCGCGGGCCTCCCGCCCGGGCAACTCAGCGGTAGAACGCCTCCACCTGGCCCTTGATCTTGATCAGCAGCGGCCGGCCCTTGCGGTCCAGGGTCTTGCCGGCGGGAACCTTCACCCAGCCTTCGCTGATGCAGTACTCCTCGACGTCGTGGCGCTCCTTGCCGTTGAAGCGGATGCCCACGTCGTGCTCGAAGACGGCGGCGACATGGTGCGGGCTGCGCGGGTCGATGGACAGGTGGTCGGGCAGCGCGGGGCGGTTGGCGGGGGTGGTGGCTTCAGTCATGGCCGCGATTGTCACAAATCGACAGCCCAACTGATCCAGTAAGTCGTGATTTCATGCACAGAAAACTGCAAGCCCTGGCAATCGGATGAGCTGTGTTCCGGCTGAATAATGCCCGCAACGACTTGGAACACAACGGGGAGATTGCCGAATGGAGAAGGTGGCGCACATCGCCAGGCGCTGGAGCGTGGTCGATGCGCGGGATGCCCCACCCGATTTCAAGCGCGGGATGTCGCCTGACCTGAAGGGCGCGGTCACCCCGGCTGTCCCACTGGGCATCGTCGGGCGCACGGCCAGCGCGGGTTTTTCGGGCAGTTCCTCCAGCGGGGCGGGCAGCGGCGGGCGCTTGACGCCCACGTCACACACGTCCTGCGGCACGCCGCCGGATGAAGCGCGCGAACTGCGGGAACGGGCTGCCATGGTCCCGTCGCCGCAGGCACGGATCGAGGGCTGGATGACCCGCCGCATCGGCGATATCGCGGCCTTCCTGGAAGCCGCCGCGCCCGAGCCCGGCGAGCCCGCGCGCCTGGGGCCTTCCGGTCTCGAGGAACTGGAGAAACTCAAGCAGGGCTTCCTGACGGTCGATGGGAAAGCGCCCATGAGCCCGACGGTGCGGGACGCGGCGTTGCGGGTGCTGGTGCGCAGTTATGAGCTGCTGGCCCGGCTCGAGCGCGAGCACCCGGTGGCCGGCTCGCTGTTCTCGCAGCTCATGCGGGACCTGTGCACTGCGCTGTCGCTGCACAAGCAGCTCGACCACCTGGAGGCGGTGCTCGAGGCCATCCCTGGCGGCCATGCGCTGGACGGCCTGCCCGCCCGCAGCCGGCTGCCCACGGACATGCTGATGGCCGTGTTCGGACCCTGGTTCGGCCCGATGGAAGGCCAGGCGCGCCAGGCCTTCATCGACCACGTGGCCGAGCGCCTGATGCATGCCTCGGCCGCCGAGCAGACGGGGCCCTGGCTGTCGATGGCCGTGGGTACGGCGGTCCGTTGCGTGAGCCTCAGCAGCCGGGGCGCCGGGCCGCGCGTGCGATGGGACAGCCTGGACGCCTTCGTGCGCCCGCTGCGCGACTTGCGCCCCCAAGCCGTGGAGGCGGGCACCCTGGGCCTGATGTGGGGCGTGCGGCCGCTTGGCGGCGTTCAGGATGACGAGGATTCGCTGCGCCTGGGCCTGCGCCGCATCGTGCAGGTGCTGCGCCATCCCGACCAGTTCAAGGCGGTGGGCAGCGGGCTGCAGGCCTGGCTGGCCCAGCCCGGCATGCCGGCCACCGCGCGGGAGGCAGTGCTGCAGGCCCTCAAGCCGGTGTTCACCCTGATCGGCCAGCGCCTGCCCTTTGCCACGGCGGCCACCTGTGCGGTGAACCTGCTGGCAGGCTTGGGCGAGGCGCCGGAGGAATGAGGGGCCCGTCCACCGGCGAAGGCCGGGAGCCGGGTGCACGCATCAGCGCACTTCAGCGCACGCCCGCCACCACCCGCAGCACTTCCTGCCCGTAGGCCTCGAGCTTCTTGGCGCCGATGCCGCTGATGCCCTGCAGGTCCTCCAGGCTGGACGGGTCCTGCGCGGCGATGGCGGCGAGGGTGGCATCCTGGAACACAACATACGCCGGCAGGTTGTGCGCGCGCGCCACCTCGCCGCGCCAGGCCTTGAGGGCGGCGAAGCGGGCCTGCCCCGATTCGGTGAGGCCGGCCACCAGCGCGCCGGCCGCCGGCTTGGCCGAGGCCGCGCGCTTGCCCTTGGCGGGTGCGGCGGCAATGGCCTCGCGCAGCATCACCGGCAACTCCCCGCGCAGCACGGCGCGTGAGCCCTCGGTGAGCTGCAGGGTGTTGAAGGCCTGCGAGTCCACCGACAGCGCGCCCGTGGCAATGAGCTGGCGCAGCACGCCGCGCAGCTGCGCCTCGCTGAACGCCGCGCCGATGCCGAAGGTGGACACCTGCTCGTGCCCGAACTGCTTGACCTTCTCGGTCGCCTTGCCGCGCAGGATGTCCATCACATGCCCCGCGCCGAAGCTGATGCCGCTTTGCTGCTGTACCCGGTAGATGGTGGACAGCAGCATGCGCGCGGCCTCGGTGCCGTCCCAGACCTTGGGCGGATGGACGCAGTTGTCGCAGTTGCCGCAGGGTTTGGATTCCTCCCCGAAGTAGCCGAGCAGGCGCACGCGCCGGCAGTCGGTGGCCTCGGCCAGGGCCAGCAGGGCGTCGAGCTTGCCGCGCATGACCTGCTTGAAGTCCTCGCCCGCGGGGCTTTCGTCGATCATGCGGCGCTGGTTCACCACGTCCTGCAGGCCATAGGCCATCCAGGCAGCCGCGGGCAGGCCGTCGCGGCCGGCGCGGCCCGTCTCCTGGTAGTAGCCCTCGATGTTCTTGGGCATGTCCAGGTGGGCGACGAAGCGCACGTCGGGCTTGTCGATGCCCATGCCGAAGGCGATGGTGGCGACCATGACGATGCCTTCCTCGCGCAGGAAGCGGTCCTGGTGGCGCTGGCGCACGTCGGCGTCGAGTCCCGCGTGATAGGGCAGGGCGTTGATGCCCTGCTCCTTGAGCGAAGCGGCGGTGTCCTCGACCCGCTTGCGGGACTGGCAATAGACGACCCCGGCCTCGCCCGCGTGCTCGTTCTCGATGAACCGCAGCAGCTGCAGCGCCGGGTCCTTCTTCTCGACGATGGTGTACGAGATGTTGGGCCGGTCGAAGCTGGAGACGAACTGGCGGGCCTCCTCCAGCTGCAGGCGCTCGACGATGTCCTGGCGCGTGAGCGCGTCGGCCGTGGCGGTCAGGGCGATGCGCGGCACGCCGGCGTAGCGCTCGTGCAGCACGGTGAGGGCGCGGTACTCCGGGCGGAAGTCGTGGCCCCACTGGCTCACGCAGTGCGCCTCGTCGATGGCGAACAGCGACAGCAGGCCGCGCTCGTGCAGCGAGTCCAGCTGCGCCAGGAAGCGCGGCGTGGTCACGCGCTCGGGCGCGGCGTACACCAGGGTGACCTCGCCGCGCAGCATGCGCTTTTCCACCGCGTTGGCTTCCTCGCCGCTGAGGGTGGAGTTGAGGAAGGCGGCCTCGACGCCCGCCTCGTGCAGGGCGCCGACCTGGTCGTGCATCAGCGCGATCAGGGGCGAGACGACGATGGCCACGCCATGGCCGGCGCGCTGGCGCACGATGGCCGGCACCTGGTAGCACAGCGACTTGCCGCCGCCGGTGGGCATGAGGACGAGCGCGTCGCCGCCGGCGCTCACATGGTCGACGATGCCGGCCTGCGGGCCGCGGAACTGCTCGTAGCCGAACACCTCGCGCAGGACCGCGAGGGGCGCCGACATCGAACCGGTGGGGGGAGGGGACAGGATCGCTGACAAGATGGCGGCAATTGTCGTCGCAAGCGCCCCTCCTGTCCCGCGCGACCCTGCTAGTTCCTACAATCGGGGTCATCATGAGCGCTCCGATCCCCTACACCCGCGGCCAAGCCCTGGCCGACATCCTCGCCCGACGCATCGCCATCATCGACGGCGCCATGGGCACGATGATCCAGCGGTTCAAGCTCACGGAAGAGCAAGTCCGGGGCGAGCGTTTCGCGGGGCTGGACGAGGACATCCACGTCAAGAACAACGGCGAGCTGCTGAGCCTGACGCGGCCGGACGTGATCCGCGACATCCATGAGGCCTTCCTGGCCTCGGGTGCGGACATCCTGGAGACCAACACCTTTGGCGCGACCTCCATCGCGCAGGACGACTTCGAGCTGGGCCACCTGGCCCGCGAGCTGAACCTCGCCTCGGCCCGCATCGCCCGCGAGGCGGCGGACAAGTTCTCCACCCCCGACAAGCCGCGCTTCGTGGCGGGCGCCCTGGGCCCGACGCCCCGCACCGCCAGCATCAGCCCGGACGTGAACGACCCGGGCGCGCGCAATGTCGATTTCGAGCAGCTGCGTGCCGCCTACTACGAGCAGGTGGAGGCGCTGGTCGAGGGCGGGGTGGACCTGCTGCTGGTGGAAACCATCTTCGACACGCTCAACGCCAAGGCGGCCCTCTTCGCCATCGACGAGTATTTCGAGAAATCCGGCGAGCGCCTGCCCATCATCATCAGCGGCACGGTGACCGATGCCTCCGGCCGCATCCTCAGCGGGCAGACGGTCACGGCCTTCTGGTACGCCGTGCGCCACGCCCGGCCACTGGCCGTGGGCCTGAACTGCGCCCTGGGCGCGGCGCTGATGCGCCCCTACATCCAGGAACTGGCCAAGGTGGCGGGCGATACCTACATCAGCTGCTATCCCAATGCCGGCCTGCCCAACCCCATGAGCGAGACGGGCTTCGATGAAACGCCGGACGTGACCTCGCGCCTGCTGCGTGAGTTCGCGGCCGAGGGGCTGATCAACATCGTGGGCGGCTGCTGCGGCACCACCCCCGACCACATCGCCGCCATCCGCCAGGCGGTGGAGCCGCTGCCGGCGCGCAGCGTGCGCAAGGACTTCTTCTACAAGGAAGCGGCCTGAAGGAACCGGCCTGACGCGCCTCAGGGCGACAGCGACGGCCGCGCCAGGCTCTCCATGACGCGGTCGACCGCGCTGCGCGCGCAGCGGAAGGCCAGGACTTCGAGCTCCTCGCGGCTGCTCCGGGGCGTGGGCGAGAAATAGCGCATGGCCTCGGCCAGCACCCGCTGCGTGGTGGCCGGCTCGAGCAGGCGGTCCAGCGCCCTGTCCGCGCCATCCGCATGGTCCATCGCCTGCGCCAGCGCCTCGTCGACGGCGCAGCCGATGAAGGTGCTCAACTCCGACGCGGTGACGGGGGGGCCGTCCGGTGCCGCCCCGGCCTGCGCAGCTTCCTCGGCGAGCAGTTCCTCGATGAGCCGGGTCAGCGTGGCCTCGGCCAGGCGGGCGATGCGCTGGGTGAGCGATTCCCGGCTGTCCGCCGGGGGGAGCGCCAGCCCGTCCTGGATGCCCGCCAGCAGGGTGTAGAGCGTGGAGGGCTGCTGCAGCGCCAGCCGTATCCATTCGGGCAGGTCCTGCCGGCGCGAGCCCCAGGCCCAGGCGTCGAACGCGGCATCCGTGACCTCCATGTCCGCCAGCCGCCGGTCCACGGGCCCGGTCCCCGGGCCGGGGTGGGGCGGGTCAGGCAGGGGGCTGAATTCGGGGTTCTTCATGGCGGGGCCTCCAGTCGGATCAGTCCAAAACACGCCCTCTGGGCGGCTGCAGCCTCAGCCCTTGCTGTCTGCGGGGCGGCCGGGCATCCCGCCGCCTGCCGTGCGGGGCGAGTCGCCGGGCGAATCCACCGGGTGGCTGGCGATCAAGGCATCCAGGCGCGCCTGCAGTTCGTCGAAGCTCGGCGCTTCCTCGTCGGGCGGCGGCGGGCTGAGGGGGGCCTCAGCCAGGCGGGTGTGCCTCAGGAAATTGCGCGTCACTTCGTGCGCCACCTCGGCCATGACCCGGTCGGGAACCCCGCCTGCGCGCGATGTGCCACGCGCCGCCAGTGCGCTGTCCATGGCCGCGAGCAAGCCCGCGCGCGCGTGCGGATCGCGCAGCAGCCGGGCGCTGTCGTGGCTCTCCAGCCCCTCGGCGGCGCCGTTGAAAGTCATCGCGGTCCACAGGGCGTCCAGGGCCGGATCGCCTGGCGCGAAGCTGGTGTCGGGCGAGGCGCCGTTCTGCGGGGGCGGCGGCAGGCGGACGTCCGCGTCCTCGTCGTCCGACAGCGCGGCGTCGTCGGCCAAGTGCAGGATGCGGGGGTCGCGCACCTCGGCCTCGCCGGCAACGCTCACCCGTCGAGAACCGGCGGCGGCCTCGGCGGCGGCGCGGGTGGCCAGGACGTCCGGGTCGATCGGTGACCAGGCCACCACCTCCATGTCCTCCAGGCCCCGGATCGGCGATTCGGCCTGTCCCATCGGGGATTCCCTCGGGACCTGGCCCGCCGACGTGGTGGTGCCGGCGGGATCCCATCCCCTGAGGCGGCGCGTCAGGGGCGTATCGGCGGCCGTCGGCGACGGGATGCTGCCGGGCAGCGCGGTGGCCTCCTGGGCAGGGGCCTCGCTCGGCGCGGGGCTCAGGGGCGAGAACGGGCGGGATGTGGGGCCTTGCATGGGCACCTCCGGAAAAGTCAGTCGAAAATACGTCCGCCACCTGAAAGAGCGCAGCTGAGTAACACCTTAGTTCATTACTCATCAATTGGCAAGGCGACAGGGAGTTGGCGGCCAGGGCGCTCCCGTAACGCTAAAATCCACAGTGCTCAAGGAGCGCTGCAGCGGCCGGTTTTTCCCTGTGTCCCCGGGGACCCGCCGTCAGGCTTGAGAGGATCCAACCGCGCTCACCTAGCCCCCTGTTCCCCTGCCAGGTGAGTCCATGACCGCAGCCGCTCCCACCCCTTCCGTTTCCGCTTCTCCTGTTCCCCCGATGCGCCTGGCTGGCCTCGAGCCCGTCGTCGTGGGCGCGGACACCCTGTTCGTCAACATCGGCGAGCGCACCAACGTCACCGGCTCCAAGGCCTTTGCCCGCCTGATCCTGAACAACCAGTTCGAGGAAGCCCTGGCCGTGGCCCGCCAGCAGGTGGAGAACGGTGCGCAGGTCATCGACATCAACATGGACGAGGCCATGCTGGACAGCAAGGCGGCCATGGTGCGTTTCCTGAACCTGATCGCCAGCGAGCCGGACATCGCGCGCGTGCCGATCATGGTGGACAGCTCCAAGTGGGAGGTGATCGAGGCCGGCCTGCGCTGCATCCAGGGCAAGGCCATCGTCAACTCCATCAGCCTGAAGGAGGGCGAGGAACCGTTCCGCCACCAGGCCAAGTTGATCAAGCGCTATGGCGCCGCCGCCGTGGTGATGGCCTTCGACGAGAAGGGGCAGGCCGACACCTACCAGCGCAAGATCGAGATCTGCGAGCGGGCCTACCGGCTGCTGGTCGATGAACTCGACTTCCCGCCCGAGGACATCATCTTCGACCCCAACATCTTCGCGATCGCCACCGGCATCGAGGAGCATGACAACTACGCGGTGGACTTCATCGAGGCCACGCGCTGGATCAAGCAGCACCTGCCCGGCGCCAAGGTGTCGGGCGGCGTGTCCAACGTGAGCTTCTCCTTCCGCGGCAACGACCCGGTGCGCGAGGCGATCCACACCGTCTTCCTGTACCACGCCATCCAGGCGGGCATGGACATGGGCATCGTCAACGCGGGCATGGTGGGCGTGTACGACGAGGTGGAGCCCACGCTGCGCGAGCGCGTGGAGGACGTGGTGCTCAATCGCCGCCCCGACGCCGGTGAACGCCTGGTGGAGATCGCCGAGCAGGCCAAGGGCGCGGCCAAGGACGACAGCAAGCGCAACGAATGGCGCCAGGGCACCGTGCAGCAGCGCCTGTCCCATGCGCTGGTGCACGGCATCACCGACTTCATCACCGAGGACACCGAGGAGGCGTACCAGGCCGTGCTGGCCCAGGGCGGCCGTCCGCTGCACGTGATCGAAGGCCCCCTGATGGACGGCATGAACATCGTGGGCGACCTGTTCGGCCAGGGCAAGATGTTCCTGCCCCAGGTGGTCAAGTCCGCCCGCGTGATGAAGCAGGCCGTGGCGCACCTGATTCCCTACATCGAGGAAGAAAAGAAGCAGCAGGAAGCCGCCGGCCAGGACGTCAAGGCCAAGGGCAAGATCGTGATCGCCACGGTGAAGGGCGACGTGCACGACATCGGCAAGAACATCGTGACGGTGGTCCTGCAGTGCAACAACTTCGAGGTGGTGAACATGGGCGTGATGGTCCCTTGCCACGAGATCCTGGCGCGGGCCAAGGTCGAGGGCGCGGACATCATCGGCCTGTCGGGGCTGATCACGCCCTCGCTGGAGGAGATGCAGTACGTCGCCGCCGAGATGCAGAAGGACGAGCACTTCCGCCTGCGCAAGATCCCGCTGCTGATTGGCGGGGCCACCTGCAGCCGCGTGCACACGGCGGTGAAGATCGCGCCGCATTACGAAGGCCCGGTGGTGTACGTGCCTGACGCCTCGCGCAGCGTGAGCGTCGCCACCAGCCTGCTGTCCGAGCAAGCCACCAAGTACATCGACGAGGTGAAGGCCGACTACGAGAAGGTGCGCGCGCAGCACGCCGGCAAGAAGCAGGCGCCGCTGTGGCCCCTGGACAAGGCGCGCGCCAACAAGGCGCCGATCGACTGGTCCGCCTACACCCCGCCGCAGCCCAAGTTCATCGGCCGCCGCGTGTTCCGCAACTTCGACCTGGCGGAACTGGCGAAGTACATCGACTGGGGCCCGTTCTTCCAGACCTGGGACCTGGCCGGGCCGTTCCCCGCCATCCTCAAGGACGAGGTCGTGGGTACCGAGGCCGTGCGCGTGTACGCCGACGGCCAGCGCATGCTCAAGCGCCTGATCGAAGGCCGCTGGCTCACCGCCAATGCGGTGATGGGCTTCTGGCCGGCCAATACGGTGAACGACGACGACATCGAGCTGTACACCGACGAGTCACGCTCGCAGGTGGCGCTGACCTGGCACGGCCTGCGCCAGCAGACCGAGAAGCAGGCGGTGGACGGCGTGATGCGCCCCAGCCGCTGCCTGGCGGACTTCGTGGCGCCCAAGGGCGCTGCCAAGGACTACGTGGGCGTGTTCGCCGTGACGGCGGGCATCGGCGTGGACAAGAAGGAGCAGTACTTCCTGGACGACCACGACGACTACTCCGCCATCATGCTCAAGGCCTTGGCCGACCGTCTGGCCGAGGCGTTTGCCGAATGCCTGCACGAGCGCGTGCGCAAGGACCTGTGGGGCTATGCGGGCGACGAGGCGCTGTCCAACGAGGACCTGATCGGCGAGAAGTACCGCGGCATCCGCCCGGCGCCGGGCTACCCTGCCTGCCCGGACCACAGCGTCAAGCGCGAGATGTTCGATTTGCTGCAGGCCACCGAGATCGGCATGGGCATCACCGAAAGCCTGGCCATGACGCCGGCGGCCAGCGTGAGTGGCTTCTACCTGGCGCATCCGCAGGCCACCTACTTCAACGTCGGCAAGATCGGCGAGGACCAGGTGCAGGACCAGGCGCGCCGGCGCGGCGAGCCGGTGGCGCAGCTGGAGCGGCTGCTGGCGCCGAACCTCTGAGGGCGGTTCAGGCGCGGCGCAGCGCGAGCCGTTGCGCCAGCCAGAGCGCAGCGGCGGACACGACCGCGGCCGCCAGCATGACCCACAGCCCCGCCACATAGCCGGCGGCCGGCGACCACAGCAGCCCCATCAGCCACGGCGCCGCGGCGCGCGCCAGGGCGGTGGGCAGGCCCATGGCGCCATTGAGCGTGGCCACGTGTGCGCGGCTCACGTACTGGGCCACGGCCGTGCCCTTGACGATGGTGAGCATGCCGTTGCCCAGGCCGTACAAGCCCACGAAAGCCAGGGCCAGGGCGACGGAGCCGCCGGCCGCCAGCGAGGCGAGCAGCGCCGCCATCCCCAGGGGAATCAGCAGCGGGATCAGCCGGTTGGCCAGGTGCAGGTCGAAGCGGTGCTCGAAGAAGAACAGCAGCGCGCGGCCCACCACCTGGATCGCGCCGATGCTGGCGGGCACCAGCACCACCCAGGCCGGCGGCAGGCCGGCCTCGCGCAGCAGGCTGACCATGTGCGCGGGCAGGGCCGTGGTCACGCCCATCATGCCGATCACGAACACGGCGATCAGCAGGTAGGGGGCGCTGCGCATGAGGCGGCCGGGGTCGGTCTGCGCCGCCTGCCCGCCTTGGGCCGGGGCCGCCGGGCGCGGTGCGTTGCGCAGCACGAGGGCGTGCAGGGGCACACACACCAGCAGGTGCAGCGCGCCGAGGGCGACCGCCGCCGCACGCCAGCCGAGCGCCTGCACCAGCCACGACGTCAGCGGGATGAAGACGGTGCTGGCCAGGCCGCCCAGGAAGGTCAAGGTGATGATGGCGCGGCGGAAGTCCTGCGGGTAGCGCCGGGTGACGACGGCGAAGACGGGGCTGTACACCGTGCCTGCCAGACCCGCGCCGAGCAGCATCCACACCGCATAGAAGCTGGTGATGTCCGACACGAATACGTGCAGTCCCAGGCCCAGCGCCAGGAGCAGGGAGCCGCCGGCCATGACCGCGCGCTCATGGCCCCGGTCTATCCAGCGGCCCACCGGGTAGGCCGCCAGGCCCTCGACCAGCAGGGCCAGGCTGAAGGCCAGCGAGCTTTGCGTGCGGGTCAGACCCAGCGCCTGCTCGACGGGCTCCATCAACAGCCCGAAACCGTAGAAGACGCTGCCCCAGGTGATCAACTGGCCCAGGGACAGCCAGCCCACCACGCGCCGGTCGTGGCGTTGGGCGGGCGGGGGCAGGCTCATGCCGGCGATTGTCCCATGCGGACACAAGCGCTCCCCGGGGTGACGGGCCGCGCAGGCGACAACCCGGCTCAGTCGGCCCGACCCGCCAGCACCCGCCGGTATTGCACCGCCTCCGCCACATGCGCGGCCTGCACCTCGTCGCAGGCGGCCAGGTCGGCGATGGTGCGCGCCACCTTCAGCGCGCGGTGCGTGGCCCGGGCGCTCCAGCCCAGGCGCGTGGCCGCGGTGTGCAGGAAGGTGGCGGCCTGGGGTTGCAGGCGGGCGTGCCGGTCGATCTCGCGGCCCTGCAGCGCCTGGTTGGACGTGCCCTGGCGGGCCACGGCGCGCGCCCGCGCGGCGATGCAGCGTTCGCGCACGGGTGGCGAGGGTTCGCCCGCGGGGGCCTGCAGCAGGTCCTGCGGGCCCAGGGCCGGCACCTCGACGTGCAGGTCGATGCGATCGAGCAGCGGGCCACTGAGCTTGCCCTGGTAGCGCGCCACCTGCTCGGGCGAGCAGCGGCACGCCTTGTGCGTGGCGCCCAGCCAGCCGCAGGGGCAGGGGTTCATGGCCGCGATCAGCTGGAAGCGCGCCGGGAACTGGGCCTGCCGCGCCGCGCGCGAGATGCGGATGTGGCCGGTCTCCAGCGGCTCGCGCAGCGCCTCCAGCGCGGCGCGGGGGAACTCGGGCAGCTCGTCGAGGAACAGCACGCCGTGGTGGGCCAGGGAGATCTCGCCCGGCCGCGGCGGTGAGCCGCCGCCCACCAGGGCCACCGGGCTGGCGGAGTGGTGGGGGCTGCAGGTGGGGCGGCGCGCCCAGCGCGCGGGGTCGAAGACGCCGGTCAGGCTCAGGACGGCGGCGCTCTCCAGCGCCTCCTGCGTGGTCATGGGCGGCAGCAGGCCCGCGAAGCGTTGCGCCAGCATCGACTTGCCCGAGCCCGGCGGGCCCAGCATCAGCAGGCTGTGGCCGCCGGCCGCGGCAATCTCCAGCGCGCGTCGCGCGGCGGCCTGGCCCTTGACGTCGGCCAGGTCGGGGTAGTCGGTCGAGGCCGGGCGGGGTTCCCCGCACAGGCGCATCCAGCCGGGGCCGGGCTCCCCCGTGGATACGCCGGGGCGGAACCGCTGCACCACGTCGGCGAGGTGGGCAGCGCGCCAGACCTGTGCGCCCGGCACCAGGGCGGCTTCCTCGGCGCTGCCGGGGGGCAGCACGAGTTGCCGGGGCGGTGTGCCGCCCGGGTTGCCCTGGCTACCAGTGATGGCCTGCAGCGCCAGGCTCATGGCCAGCGCGCCGCGCACGGGCCGCAACTCGCCGGACAAGGACAGCTCCCCCGCGAACTCGTGGGCCTCCAGGGCCGCCGGGTCCAGCTGCCCGCTGGCCGCCAGGATACCCAGGGCGATCGGCAGGTCGAAGCGGCCTGAATCCTTGGGCAGGTCCGCCGGGGCGAGGTTCACGGTGATGCGCTTGTTGTGCGGGAACTCCAGCCCGCAGGTGTCCAGGGCCGAGCGCACCCGCTCGCGCGCTTCCTTGACCTCCACGTCCGCCAGCCCCACCAGGGTGAACGCCGGCAGGCCGTTGGCCAGGTGGACTTCGACGGTCACCGGCGCGGCTTCCAGGCCGAGCAGGGCGCGGCTGCGCACCAAAGACAGGCTCATGGTCCCATTCCTCCCCAGGAAAGTGCGTATTAAACCTTGGTGTGCATCCGCCGTCGAGGTGCGCACCTGTCTGGTGCATTTCAGGCGCCAAAGCGGGGTGCCTGGGATCCACAGGTGCGGGAGGGGGTCGGCTGGAACCTTGGATGGATGTGGCACGGGTCCTGCTTAATGGACCTGCAACCCATCCCTTTTCAACTACGGATCAACGGAGAAGACCATGCAAATCAAGACCGCGCTGATGCTGTCCACCCTGGCCCTGTCGGGTGCCGTGCTCGCCCAAGCCAAGGCTCCCGAGCCGGACTACACCCTGTCCTTCAACGCCGGCGTCGTCTCTGACTACCGTTACCGCGGCATCTCCCAGACCCGCCTGAAGCCCGCTGTCCAGGCCGGCGCTGACTTCGCGCACAAGAGCGGTTTCTACCTGGGTGCGTGGGGTTCTTCGATCAAGTGGATCAAAGACGCTGGCGCCACCGACGGCAGTGTTGAAGTGGATCTGTATGGCGGCTACAAAGGCTCGGTCGGTGACCTGGGCTACGACGTCGGCGTCCTTCGCTACGAATACGTCGGCAACAAGCTCGGCAAGGTGGCTAATTGGGCTGATGCCAACACCACCGAGGTCTACCTGGGCCTGACCTACAGTGTCGCGACCTTCAAGTACTCCCGCAGTACGGGCAACCTGTTTGGCAACATCAACAGCAAGGGTAGCGAGTACTTTGACCTGAGCGCCACCTTCGATGTCGGCAACGGCTTCACCGTCACCCCGCACATCGGTCACCAGTACGTGGCGAACTTCGGAGCAGGCTCCTACACCGATTATTCGGTCACCCTGGCAAAGGATCTGGGTAACGGTCTGTCCGCCTCTCTCGCCGTTGTTGGGACCGACGCTGACAAGAGCGTTTATTACACCCCCGCCAACAAGTTCACCGGCAAGTCCGGTGCTGTTGTCGGCGTGAAGTACTCGTTCTAATCCGGGCTTCGAGGAACCATCATGAAACTCGTCACCGCCATCATCAAGCCGTTCAAGCTCGACGAGGTGCGTGAGGCCCTCTCCGCCATCGGCGTGCAGGGCATCACCGTCACCGAGGTCAAGGGCTTCGGCC
>JACCDR012422029.1_pt1 | contig 22396 bp, 35 predicted proteins | sample 7446431 | NCBI WGS metagenome assembly JACCDR01 (sample SAMN15323443, study PRJNA562643) | freshwater metagenome | isolation source: river surface water | place: USA:Blue River Watershed | collected 2017-08-17 | reverse complement strand
TGTAAGGATGAGTTCCATGAAATCAAAGATGGTTATCCTACTAACTTCGCTTGTACTCCTGGGGCTAAAGCTGAAGTTGTGGCCTCGCCTCCGGCTCCAAAGCCAGGCATTATGTGCCACTGTATAAATAAGGATCAGGCAGGCCCGGCTATCCCAGCCCCTTCCAAATGAAACAATCTTATAGATTAGGCTGCCTCCCATTCATTGTTGCCAGCAGGGTGTGAACCAGGAGATACACTATGGTCCAAATTGGAGATAGATTGGTAGTTCAGGGAATGCCTTTCCCAGCTTACGTTGAAAGCATTGAATATGATCCCAACACTGACCGTACAGTTATTCACCTCGATTGGAAAGAACACGGAAAGAGCCGTGTCTTTCTCCACGATCAAGGGAAGGTCTGGGACCTATTCGATTACAATACCAATTAGGTTTAACATGAAACACTTCCATCATTGCCCAACGTGTTATGAGCACTGGGAATGTAGTTTTGATTGTACTATTGAACCTGATTTGGAAGACAATGGTAAAGAATTTGGTGCTCATTGTAATTGTCCTCAGTGCGATATCATGATTGATCATGAAGGAATCTTTTATTCTAAAAGTGCTGACAAGTATCGCACGAAAGAGTTTTGGGACGTTTATAATGGTTTTATAAAGGTAAGGAAAAATGTGGCAAGACATTCTTAAATCGGCTGGCGTGAACATTCACATCATTGCTACAGGTGCGGGAGCTGGATTACAGCAGCGCCTTTGGGAAGTGCCCGGAAGTTCCGCCTACCTTTCTGGTTGTAGCTTTCCTTATTCCGCCGAGGAGCAGGAAGACTTACTTGGTTTTATGCCAGAACACTTCTGTAGTGAGGAAGCCGCAGTGGACCTCGCTTCTGCCGCCTATATGAAAGCCTACAAATTCGGCGGCAAGAAGCCGGTTGGGGTAGCTATCACTGCCTCTGTAGCCTCTGAACACGAGCATCGTGGAGACCATCGAGTTTTCATTTGTGTTATGACGGATGATAGGGTTCAGCTTTTCCAGCACACGTTTGAGAAAGGTGTTGGACAATTCAAGCGCCATGAAGATGGGGAGCGCTGTGATACCTGGGGGTTTTGGATGCTCCTTGAGACTGCCAAGATTTTTGACAGTACGTCTATCTTGAGCAAATCTGTAGATGCTACCGAGCTTGCTAGGAAGAGATTCTTTGCTCGACCTTTCTTTACTGCTAATGGAAAGAGGTTAGAGAAGCTGCCCAAGGAAGGGCGATATGCTTTGATGCCTGGTGCTTTCAATCCACCTCATAAAGGTCATTTGGGAGCTGCCGAGTCTGCTATGACCGACTACAATTACAGAGCAGTTTTTGAAGTTACGGCTAAGCCCCCTCACAAGGATGAGCTTAAAGTACAGGAGCTTCTACGAAGGGCGAAGTTGTTGCAGGGTCAGGATAGGTTGTTCACCAGTGAGCTTCCTCTCTACCTAGATAAGGCTAGGAAGTATCCTAAGAAGCCCCTTATTCTGGGGGCTGATGCTATGATTCGCATGCTTGATCCCAAGTGGGGACAGGATGCCAATGAAATGTTCAATGCCTTTTACGATTTAGGAACGAAATTATTCGTGGCTAGTCGTGAGGTTGATGGGGTAATGATGTCCTGTGAAGACATCCTGGTTGACATTAAAGCAAAGCATCCTTTCAAAGTCTGGGCTACAGCCCATGCTCTTATGATGCCGCTGAAAGGTGAATGGAATATTAGCTCAACTGAGTTGAGGAATAAACAGTTATAATAGAGTACAATGGAGCGGTGGCGGAATGGCGTACGCGGGTGGAAGAGGGAAGTGTATATCTCTCGACCACCTATTCCAAATGGATACACCCATAGGAATTGCACGTTCAACTCGTGCCCGCTCCACCAAAGGCTGTTGAAATGTATAGTGTAATTCGTTGTTCACACCCTCGGTACGGTTCCGTCATCCACATAGAGAGGGCAGAGAATGGGAGCCAGACGACCCCATTTCAAGCGCTCCAATTAGCCCTGAAAGAACGGAGACTTTGGGTGGAATCTGGAACCAAGAAGGTTCGGATTCTAGTAGATAGTCAAGTATTGAATCCCAAACAAGCAGAACATTGGGCAAATGAAGAATACAAGTCTTTACCGAAGTGTGAAGGGTGCGCCAAAATACTTAATGAAAGTATCCATACACATAGACTTTCTAGCAAGGTCTTCTGTTCAGAAGGCTGTGCCGATAGAGACTATGCTGAAGAAGTGGAGAAGTTAAAAGATGAAGAAGAAATCGACTACCTCTAACATGCCCACAATAGGAATGGGCGCAACCATTCAAGTTGGTTCTGATTCATATCCGGCAACTGTTATTCAGGTTACCAGAAATGGTAAAAGGGTTGTTGTTCAAGAGGATATTGCTACTAGAATAGATAATAATGGTATGTCTGAGTCTCAAGAATATACATACCAACCTAATCCAGAAGGAACAATTCATATTGCTACTTTGCGTAAGGATGGTCGGTATCGTGAGACTGGTGGTAAGACGCCAATTTCTATTGGATTTCGCCGAAAATACTACGATTACTCGTTCTAAAACTATAGCTGGAGATATATAAATGCTTGTGTATAAAGACTATCTGACCTTCGCAGTCATGGGCAAAGATATTCATCTTATCTCAGATGAGACGGCATATGGTCGAAGCACTGTAGCGGAGATAGATGGACGCTATTATTACATGGATAACGAACCCTCCAATATTGCCACAGCGGTTTTCGCTTGGCAAGAGGTCAATGGTCGCGACCTGACCAGCGAGGAACTTCGCCAAGTGATGGTAGATAACCATTTGATTTCTGAAGCTATCTAAACGTTTAGGAGAATAACATGCCAGCAAAGAAAGTTAGTAAGAAAGCTGCTAAGAAGTCAGTCAAAAAGCCTGTCAAGAAAGCAGCAGCCAAGAAGCCTGTGAAGGCAGCCAAGAAGCCAGCCAAGAAAGTAGTTGCCCGTAAGCCAAAGAAGACGCAAGCGTCTGCCAAGGATGTTGTGGTAGCTCCTGTTGTGGATCCCTCTGGTGTTGTCACTATGAATCCAGTAGCAGATGACTTGCTGAATTAATTTCGAGTCAAACAAATAGTAGCAATGCCTAGGTGGAAACACTTGGGCATTTCTTTTTGGAGCACGCTATGCTCGTATTATCTCTATGCAGGCAGTTGTGCCCCGATAAGATTCCATATCCTACTGATGTTCGCCTGGGAGACGGTGCCGATGGAGAAGTGTTTTCCATTGTCGGAGACCCTAATAAGGTTATTAAGCTGGGTATCTTCTACGAGCGTCATGATAAAAGTTTTGAGAAGCACTACAAACATATTCAAAAGGTCTTAGACTATCTCATTGCTTCTCCTCCTGCCGCATACGCACGCGTATATGAACACGGGTATCTGGGTACCTATACTAGAAAGGCTGAGCACTGGCGTAGTGGGGAACAGAAGTTTATCATCTACTATTACGTCATGGAAAAGTTAAACAAAATTTCGGAGGATGAGCGCAAAGTATTTCATAGTATTCTCTCGCACGAAGATCGCGGAATTGAAAAGAATTTCTCTCCAGAAAAAATTCGCGAAATGTTGCAAGGTATGAGGACGGGGCTTGACTTTGATTCAGAAAAGGTTAAACTATTCTGCAACAATATCAGGAGCGCACCAATCTCGCACCTCGACATACACGTTCGAAATATCATGAAGAATGATTCGGACGATTTTAAACTGATCGATTTAGATCGTATAGAACTGGAGAAGGATAATGGCAAAAAATAAAGTTGATTTAACAATTGTAAAAAGATTGTTGGCTGAATTGGAAGCTACCCTAGCCACAGCAGAAGGTATTAATACTGATGTCAATGCTGATAAAGTTGAGTACGTTGTAGAAATGAACAAGGCTACTGGACTGGCTGCTGGGGTAATGACTGAGGCGGGACTGTTAATGGGTGATATCCAAAGCCTAATTCAAGGTGCAGGATCATCCACAACCAAAGCTGATTTTTTAGAAAAACTTCTGGGCAGCCTCAAAGGTCCGGGCACTAATTAATAAAAATTAGGCGCCCTTGTCTCGCATAAATTCGTGATTATTATTACATAGAATTCCGTTGAGGAAAAATTAGGAGATTGTATCATGTCAAATAACAATGCCGTTCGTAATGAATTTAGCCGTTTGGCTCAGCAAATCGAAAACCTGGCTCGTCAGGTTCAAGATAAGATTGCCTCTGGTGTCGATGTCAATGGACTCCTTGGCCCGACTAACGAGTTGATCCGCAATAGCAGCACCCTCACTTTTGCTTTTGGTGAGATGGCTGCCCTCGAAGAAACCAGCAAGACTGTCAAGACTACAGTTGTCAGCAACCCTAGCGGGACTAAGCCGCGCAACTATCATAACGTCCGAGACTCCTTTGGGCGTTTCAGTCGAGTCTGATCATGCTGTATGATAAGATGGCCAATGCATTGGCTGTAATACCAGTCATTATAATGGTGACTCTTATCAACGTTCTTATCGCCTCAGTCATGGGCATGATGACTTTACTACAACTAATGTTTGTAGGCGGTCTATCCAAAGCCCCGGCTGAGATACTGGCTATCCTAGTAGCCATTGCTGTATACCTTTATATTTGGTATCAGCCAAAGATTAGGAGCTATATCAGTACGAGGAGTCAATAATATGAGTACACCATCAAACATTCAATCTTTCTTAGACAATCAAATCGATTACCTTTCGGTCGTAGAGGAGATTCTTAACGAATGGAATGGAGAAGGTTGCCTCCAGTTCCCCACTCTTATGGGGACAGTTACCCTGAAGATGGGGTGGCAAGGTAAAGAGGGTGATAAGCTCGCACGTTCTAAAGAACCAATCATTAGAGAATACGTGCGAACCCATCCTGACTGGCATGTTACCCGTGGTGCACACGGCGGAATCATGAGGGCATCCGAGAAGCAGAAGAAAGAGGAAGCACGCTTAGCTAAGGAAAAAGCCAAGGCTGAGTTCAATGCTACCCTCGAAGCCGAGGTAGCCCGTAAGAAGGCTGAAGCCCTGGCACAACAGACGGTGGCTTCGCCTGCCGTTGTTGAAGACAATACCAATATCGTATCTGAGTAACATCAGAGCAAGATGCCAAAGGACGAATAGATTAATACCTGTTCGTCCTTCTATATTTAGAGGTTGTTATGGATGACTTATTCTCAGCCCTGCGTGATTTCAAAAACGTTTTCACTGTGAAAAGGGTTGTAACTTTGCTAATTGTTGCTCTTGCCTTATTAATGGTCTGTGCGCCTCAGCATGAACCTGCAACAGAAGATGGTGGAGCTTGCGATGATGCCTGTCCTTTCCCGCGTCAGCCGCCTGTGATTACCGTTCCTACAACCGTTATTACAACTGTTGCACGAGACAACTGGTCTTTTACGCTTATGGATAATGGATGGGCTCCCCATGAACCCTCCATTCCAGAAATAAAAGTAATCATGCTTAATGAATCTGAAGGATGTATGGTTCTTCTGATTAAAGAACAGACTGATGTATCGCTCTCTACTTATATAGTTGAGTCGGCAAAAGGCTTCGTGCTTGGTGGTGGTAACGTGCTTACTATTAAGCAGGTTACTTTGAACAAACAAAAGTTTGTTTTACTGGGTGGCAAAGTTAATGGCGATGAAATGTTCTGGTCTTGGAACTCTGTTAAAAATGGATTTGGTTATAGCTTTAGTTGCTTCTGTACTGCCAATGCAGATGGCGGTTTTAAATGCCTAAACACATGCCAGACCGTTGCCGATACACTTCAAATAGATTAATATGATTATCTCAATAGACTATGACAATACTTACACTGTCGCTCCGACCCTTTGGGATGATTTTATTCGCTTATCTTTAGCAGTAGGACATACTGTTATCTGCACTACCGCTAGACCAGAGGTTATGGGACAGGTAGTCTTAGACTCTATTGGCAAATTAGTACCTGTTATCTTTGCTGGTGGCGATTGGAAACGTGAAGTAGCCTTGAAACGTGGCTATAAAGTAGACGTTTGGATTGATGACATGCCAGAATACGTTGCCCCACAGACCATTATAGGTCACCGCTAATGGATAAGATACTCCTTATAGACGCACACAATGCTATGTGGCGTGCTAGTATCTCATTCTCACCTAAGAAATTTGAGTCACCATCAGCTCCGGCAGAAGATGATGGTTGGACTATGCGTGGTGAGCCAGCCCCACCTGCTCCCGAAAAGAAAGAGATAGACGAAAGCTTCGTTCTAATCTTCAATTTCTTCCGCAACCTACGCCCTATCATTGAGCAGTTTGCTCCAGACAAATGCTTCTTTGTTTTAGAGGGGCATCCTAAGTTTAGATACGATCTGTTTGCCGATTACAAAGCCAATCGTATTATCAAGAATGCTTCTGAGCCAAGCAAGCAAGAGAAGTTCCTACAGTCTAAGGATGAGATTGTTAGGATACTACAGCATTTTCCTGTCACTGTAGCCCGTGCTTCTAACTACGAAGCCGACGACCTTATTGGTACGCTCTGTGATGATATGAGAGATGAAGAGTTGACAGTCTTGAGTAATGACTCAGATTACATTCAGCTCTTACAGCGTGGTTATCCGCACTGCCAGATATACAATCCTATTAAGAAGGTTTTTATGGAGGCCCCAGCCTATCCATACGTAGCCTGGAAGTGTTTGAATGGTGACAAGTCAGACAATATCCCAGCCTTACTCAAGCCGAAGAAGGCAATGGATGCCGTTAACAATCCAGAACTCTTTAAGAAGTTTATGGAAATAGAAGAGAACCGTGCCAACTTTAGTGTCAATCGTCAGCTAATTGAGTTTCGTTCGGTTCCCATGGAAGAAATTGTTTTACATGAAGGCATCCGTAACTTTGATATAGTTAAACAAGAGTTTGCAAGAATGGATTTCCAGTCTATTATCAATGATAAATCCTGGGAAAAATATACAAAAACATTCAACTGTCTGAGGTATTGAAATGAGAAAGTTTGTTGTTCATACCCGTCCGCTTCCTGGATGTTGCAAGACAGGTGATGCACCTACCATCGTAGAAGTTGAAGGTGAAATTATCTCTTCGATGGAAGACCCGTCTGTGATGTGGTTGCCGGCAGGCGAATTCAAATATCGTATTATGCTTCCAGAATCTCTGTATGAACCTCAAGAAGGAAAGCAAGCAGATGGTTCTAAGAAGAAGGTTATGGTGCCAACTGTTTACCATAGCCACGCTATCTATCATGATCTAGCTGGGGCACAAGCAGCGGCTAAGAAGATGATCAAGTCCGGCTTGGACTTCGAGGTTCGTAAGGGTAGGCTTACAGCTTACACTGATGAGGAGTTAGAAGCCAAGTGCGCTGAAATTCAAACAATTATGCTACCTTAGTTCAAGGTGTGGATGAGTTGGCTATGAAGATCTTTATTGTAGGATTACCAAAGAGTGGTCGAACCACTGTTTCCCAAGCCATAGCTAAAGCTCATGGCTGGGAATATATTGACGCAATGTCATGGGTTCGATCCACCTATCGTGATCCTAAAGAGGGAGAGCATCCCCATCAATTCGAAGATGAATACCAACAGTATCTCACCAAGAGAATGATGGTGAATCCTTGGTTTGTTAGCGATCATGTCTATGAAATGATGAAGGTTGGTGGCACTGATGATACTATCTTTGTCATCGACGGCATTGCTTCGCCCAGAGACTTCACGACTCTGTTCGATTATAGGGAAGACATCGTTGTATTCCTTAATAGAACTAACAACGAATACGAGTATCGTGACCATGAAAACATTGGTACCTCGGTTATCCGAGACTATTGTTATTGGATGTCTGCTGCCGGAGTCATAAGCAAGCAGAGATGGATAGAGTATAACTTCAAGATTCCTGGAGAAGACTCTGACCATGTCAAGGCAATGGGCGCACAGAACAGTGTCTACATTGTAAAATCAATCAACAAAGTAATTTCTCATGTAACTGAAAGACTCAAAGAGATCATTCAAAAATGAGCCTTACTTTTATTGATTTGTTTGCCGGAATCGGAGGATTCAGGGTAGCGCTTGAAAAAGCGGGCGCTACCTGTGTCTTTTCCAGCGAGATAGATAAGTATGCTCTACAAGTCTATAAGGCAAATTTCAATGAAGAAGTTCATGGCGATATCACCAAGATAAAAGAAAAGGATATCCCTGCACATGATGTGTTGTGTGCAGGGTTTCCATGTCAATCCTTCTCAGATTTCGGGAAGAGGAAAGGGTTTAGTGATCCAAGAGGAACCCTCTTCTTCGATATACTTAGGATTGCTAAGCATCATAACCCTAAAGTTTTGTTGCTAGAAAATGTGGTAGGCTTGGTTCATCACAATGGTGGTGATACATTTGAAACCATCAAGAACAGCCTGTCTGACGCGGGCTATATTGTTCACTGGCAGGTTTTAGATGCCACTATGTTTGGTCTGCCTCAGAAAAGGAATAGAGTTTTTATTGTAGCTCTAAGAAAAGATATCTCTAAGTCTTTTACATTCCCAACGGGGACTCTAACTGCCAAGCGAATGGAAGATGTTATGGAGAGTAATGTGGATGCTAACCACTTTCTGGCAGAGGCCCGTTATGAACGGGTGCTCAAACAGAAGGCAGCGGGTCAGTGTCAATATAGCCACTTCCTGATTGGTCCAAATGACTTTGCTCATACCTTACTCACCTCTAAGTACGAACATAACCTGGTAGTGGATTGTACCAAACCGATCGGTAAATTCTACAATGTGAAAGCGAAGACGGCGAAATCTGCCCGTATCAATAAGCAGAACGTTCGCCGTTTAACTCCAAGAGAATATGGTAGGTTACAAGGTTTCCCGGATGATTTCAAGATGCCGGTGTCTAACAAACAAGCATACCGATTGTTTGGAAACGCAGTAGCCGTACCAGTCGTAGCAGCTCTTTTTGAGGAGATTAAGAAGGTTTTATGATTGAAGAAGGCTCTTCAATTCTTCATCAAACAACTTATCGAAGATATCTTTGGCTAATTGATCAGCCTCAGCATCACCAATTTCGTTAGGTTGTGCGCCGACTTCCTGCGCCATTCTACGAATCTTTTCCTCTGCCATAATCTGACCAAAAATTTCTAATCTCTTAGATATCATAGTGTTGCCATTCTGAGCAGTTGCGCCTAATGATTCAGGTTTCTCTTGAAGAATGTTCTCGTAGATATAATTAATAAGTTTTGGATAGAAGTCCACAGAGGTCATATAGTGCGACCTACCGTATCTTCCACCTTTCTTAGGGAAGTATTTATTGTAGATATCCTGCATCCTGGTAAGCTGCTCCGCAGCATTTTTGAGAGTGGACTTTTCAGCTTCGCTTAAATTCCATACGCCAGCAGCATTCTGCTTATCCTTGATGTTATAAAGGAACTCTTCAATAGTTTTGAAGTGTGGCGCTAATCTAATGGCCCATAGGTATCCTCTAAGAGAGGGAGCTGCAACTAATGTCTGCTTGATAGCAGCCTTTAGGTTGTTGATGGCCATGAATTTAGCGGCATTATCTTTCTTTTTGATTGCTAAAGATAGGGCCTCAACATACGGAGCTAATGCAGGGTCACCCTTTTCATTAGGTCTGACTACATATTTTTTAGCGTCTGAAACAATCGTGTTGTTCAGATCTCTAAATCTCTTTAGTAAGGTAGGGTAAGTAGCCTTATCATAATCAACTTGGTAAAGAGATTTCCAACCAATAGCCTGGCCTCCGCCACGCCCCTTTGTTTCATCTCGTTCTGGAACAATACCTCTACCAGCTTGTTGCATTTTTTGTTCAGTACGAATTCTGTCGTACTTACGTTTGGTCATCTCATCAGTGAATCTAGCAGCACCACCAATTGCTTCGTCCATTTTTCTGAACTGTTCATCTGAGAGATTAGGATCGGCAGTCAAAGCGGCTATAAGTCTGGCTCTTTCTTTTGCTTCTCGTCCATATCCATACTTACCGGATGTGCGCAACTCTTGGAGTTTAATTCTCTCTTCTAAGAGTCTCTTCTCTTTGAGGTTTAAACCAGGAGTATTAACTCTCTCTTTGAGAGTATCCAATTCACTTGTCTTATAGAATTTGCTGAGGTTTCTCTTGAGTAAACCTCTCTCATGTTCCAATTTCTCCAATTCCTTTTGGATCTCTAATAGACGGGCTTCCTCTTTTGGATGTTGCACTTCTGTTTCAATATCAATCCTATTTCGAAGTTGGAGCGCTTCAACAGTAAGCTTGCTAAGTTTATCTAAAATTTTAACTAATGCATCTAAATTAGATTGAATTCTGGGATCATTTCTAGATTTTCTGGCAGTAGGCGATAGCATTTCGGCAGGACCATTGAGGTCTCTGTCATACTTATCGCGTTCATTAGCATAGATAGCTGCCCAATCTTTGAGAGAGTGAGCTTTACCAACACTGTATCCTCTTCCGGTACCGCTCTGAGCTGTCTCTGCACTAACGCCCCCAGTCATATCGAATTGAGATACGCCACCAGCATCTTTGAATGCTTCCTCAGCACCACCACTGTAGCCTAATAAACTGGCTTCATAAGCGGATACATCGTCACCTTCTTCTGCTCCTTCTGGTTCATCATAACTGAAGGGGCTTTCTTCGGTACGGGCGGCGGTCGCAGCCATCTGCAATTCACGAACGTCGTTAGTTGAGTCAGGGCGGGCAGCTCTCGTTTTGATAGAGCTAGCTATTTGATTCAAAAGATTTTCAACTGGCTCGGTTTCTTCCTCATCAGGATCCATATCTTCCACCATACCCTGTATGGCTTTGTAGATAGTATTGAAGCCTCCGTTGATCTCAAGAGCTTTTTGGTACATAGCGCCTAGAATTCTTAGGTTGTAAGATACTTCTGGGTTGACAGTCTCATTGGTAGCTTTTGTTAACTCTGCCAAGAGTGTGCGGTCATCGACCCCTAAAGAAACCAAACTGTAACGTTCAGCTACTTTGAAAAATTCATCTACTCTTTTGATTAGACTTGGTAAAAGTGGCATGGATCCTTCTAAAACTTTAGATTTGCTAGACTGTTATATATACAGCATTATGACCACAAAAGGATAACTGCATGGAAGTTGTTTACACTGGCGAGGATATGCCCGAAACCTTTACTAAATCTATCTTTTTAGCTGGACCTACACCCCGCAATAAAGATGAGGTAGAATCGTGGCGCCCGGATGCTTTACGTATTCTAGAAGATAAAGGATTTGATGGGGTTGTTTTTGTCCCCGAGGGTCGTGATGGCCAATTCAAAATGGACTATGATGACCAGGTCGGCTGGGAAGAAAAGTATCTCAACGTAGCCGACTGTATTGTTTTCTGGGTTCCTCGTGATCTTGAACCAGATAGCAAAGGCTATCCTAAGATGGCAGCTTTTACTACCAACGTAGAGTTCGGAACCTGGCAATCGAGTGGTAAGATTGTTTTTGGGGCTCCTCCCAAGGCGACTAAGAATGGCTATTTAAAACATTACGCCGAGAAGTTCAACGCCCCGGTAGCTGAGACCCTGGTAGAAACGCTAGACGATGCCATGGCAATGGTAGAAGATGGTGCCGAGCGTTCTGGCGGGGAGCGCTACGTTCCACTTTTCATTTGGAACCTGGACTCATTTCAGAATTGGTACAAGGCTCAAACAAATGCTGGTAACCGTTTAGAAGAAGCGCGTTTACTTTTCACTTTCCGACCTCGCTATAAGAGCTTTGTATTCCTTTGGATTCTACATACTAAGGTATATGTTGCTTCAGAAGATAGGGTTAAAGATAACGAATTTGTATTATCTAGAACGGATACCTCATCGGTTCTATTGTATCATAACCCACTTGAATCTACTGGTTCTCTTAAGGAATATGAAGTAGTTGTAGTCAAAGAGTTTAGATCGCCAGCCTCAAATGAGGATGCTTTTATTAGGGAATTGCCGGGCGGTTCATCTGTTAAAGGGCATGAAGATCCAGTAGTTGTTGCTGCCGAAGAAGTTCAGCAAGAAACAGGATTGTATATTGATCCGGATCTTTTACAGCAATATAAAGCTCGTCAACTACTTGGGACTTTATCCGCCCACAAATCACATCTATTTTCTTTAGAAATTACAGCAGAAGAAATGACTTGGTTTAAGTCTCAGAGAGATGTGGCGCATGGAGTAGTGGAAGATACCGAAAAAACTTTTGTTGAAGTATATACAGTTGGAGAACTTCTTAAGAAGGATTTAGTTGACTGGTCTACTCTTGGACAGATACTAAATGTCATTGGACAATATTATTAAGTTTTACTAATATGTATTATCATAGTATATACATATGTTCGATGAAAAGCAACACAAGTTTTTATTCAAATGTGATGATTGCGCCATGATCGTTTCTATCGAGTTAGAGGAAGAAGAGGAGCTAGAAAAAGTTAATGAGAACAAATTTTTTCTAGAGTGTCCTTGCGGTGGAAAAAGCTGTGTGTTGCGCGACTGAGATTTTTTATTAAGAATCTATCAATAGCGATATATAAGTCTTATCGAATGAGGGGTCATTCTAATTCCGTTTAACAACGGCTATTTAAAAAATAAACTCCGTCCTTGACGCCGGGTTTTTGCAGATTATTATGTGCAACCCGTCGACAAAGGCAAGTGTCGTGTTTCATTTTGTTGGGACTATTTCCCAAATACTGGAAGGAGTATTATCATGTCAAACAAGAACCTATTCTCTAACAAGAACAAGAAGTCTGTATCCGTTTCTACGAAGGTAACTCTGCCGACCAATACGGTCAACGAGGCAGGTGGAACTGCATATAAGCTGTCCGACAAGGCTGCTTTGGCGCAGTACGCTATGACTGGTACCCTCAATGGTACTTACTATGCTTCGGATGCGGAGCAGCTCAAGAAGACCCTCGAACTGGCCAACAAGGTTGACCCAAAGTTCGTAGCAAAGCTGGCAGTGTACGCACGCCAGAAGGGCTTAATGAAGGACATGCCGGCAGTTTTGGCTGCTGTTGTAGCTGGTAAAGATTCCGATCTTCTAGCTTCGATTTTCGATCGCGTAATCGATAATCCTAAGATGCTACGTAACTTCGTACAGATCGTTCGATCCGGTGCAACTGGTCGTAAGTCTTTGGGTACCCGCCCAAAGAAGCTTATCCAGAAGTATTTGGATAAGTTGACTGACGAACAGTTGTTTAAGGCTGATGTTGGTAATGATCCGTCATTGCAGGACATCATCAAGTTGGTTCACCCGAAGCCAACGAACAAGCAGCGTTCTGCGTTGTACGGTTACTTGCTCGACAAGGAGTACAACAAGCGTGACCTTTGCTCTTTGGCAAAGGAATATGAGTCCTTCAAGAAGGAAATGAAGGGAGAGATCCCAGATGTTCCTTTCCAGATGTTGACGGCACTGCCGTTGACGGATGCGCACTGGACTCAGATTGCGCAGAATGCTACCTGGAACCAAGCCAGAATGAACCTCAATACGTTCGCTCGTCACAACGTATTGGCTGACAAGAAGATGGTTGATGCTTTGGCAACGAAGCTATCAGACCCAGAGCAGGTTAAACGTTCCAAGACGTTTCCATATCAGTTGTTTACCGCTTACCTGAACGTGGACTCCACGATTCCAGTCAAGCTAACGAACGCATTGCAAGATGCGGCTGATGCTTCTTTGGACAACGTTCCAGAGTTCCCAGGAAAGGTCTACGTAATGGTAGACACTTCAGGTTCTATGGGTTCGGCTGTCACGGGCAACCGTGGTACCGTATCTTCCAAGATGCGTTGCGTCGATGTGGCAGCACTAGTCGCAGCATCAATCTTGCGTAAGAACCCAGATACGGAAATCATTCCGTTCGATACCTCTGTGCATGTCGGTCACCGATTCAATCCACGTGATTCAATCATGACCAATGCAAAGACCTTGGCTTCATTCGGTGGTGGTGGTACCAACTGCTCCGCTGCTTTGGAGTATGTCAACCGTAAGGCTGGCAAGGGTGACCTTGTTATTTACGTGTCTGACAACGAGTCTTGGGTTGATTCAGGACGTTATCGTAGCACTGCTACCATGACGGAGTGGAACAAGTTCAAAGCCCGTAACAAGGATGCAAAGCTTGTTTGTATCGACATTCAACCATATGCCACCACTCAAGCACACGACAGGGATGACATCCTGAACGTGGGTGGATTCAGTGACCAGGTATTCGATGTAATCGCAAGATTCGTTGAACTTGGAAACAACAAGGATCTCTGGATCAAGACGATCGAAGAAGTCAAACTCTAATCGTCGAAAGAGCCTCTAACCGAAGGGTGCCCGAGTGAAGACCGGGTTGCTGATGCAAGCTCAGCATAGAGGCCCATAAGGAAGTTGAAATTGATTAAGAAGTTATTAGTTCTTGGATTATCCTTCTTGTTTGCCTGTCAAACTCCACAAGCATCTAGTACGGATGCTATGTGTATTGAGGACGCTGGAGCAGAAGCCTCAACTATACTAGATGCAAGCGAAGAAGATGCCGCCCCTAAACATCAGAATATTCTTATCATTGGAGATTCTCAAGCACGCTATGCTAAGTGGCAAATCAAAAAGATTCAGCGTTCCAATGAAACTATTTTCGTAGATGACAAAGGTGGCACTACAATACTTTGGTGGAATAACAAACATTTCCGAGAGGAAATGGCAAAGTATCCAGACGTTGATGTAGTGGTTATATTTTTAGGTACCAACAATTTTAACTTTACATTTTTACAGCCACATCAAGATATTCTAGATGTACTACATGAGCGTAAGTTAAAGTGCATTTGGGCAGGACCAACTAAAGTAGATGGTCGTAAACATGTTATCAACAAGTTAATTAAGGATGCAGTTTCTAGTACTTGCTCCTATGTTGATGCAGAAGAGTTAGATATTCCATTAGCTGATGGTGTGCACCCAACACCACAAGGAACCATCAAATGGTTACAAGAAATTTGGAAGGTTAAGGATTCATTATGATTAAACGAAATGGCGTAGAGATAATGAATGCTCGCACTAAGAATGTCTCTATTGCCAAAGAAACGCTGGAAGTGATTAAGAGTAAGAAATATACTTCTCCCAGCGGAAACATTGTAGATATCACTAATGAACTTGATTCTGCAATGACTCGTACTATCTATTATGAAGGTAACAGTTTGATTGGCAGCCTGCCGGACCAGGCTCCCATTCACTGTTCAATCGAAGTGACAAACGAGACTACAGCGCAAGCAGCAGTTCGTTTGCAAGGTCTTGGAAAGACTAATTTAGTAGCATTGAATTTTGCTTCTGCCCGCAATCAAGGTGGTGGTTTTTTAGCAGGCGCTATCGCTCAAGAAGAAGATTTGTGTAGGGCGTCTGGCTTATATGGCTGTTTAAAGAGAAAGCCATTATTCTACAACGCTAATATAATGTGTGACGATTCGTACTATACACATGGTATTATCTACTCACCACAAGTTCCGTTTTTTAGGGACGAACACAATCTGTTTCTAGAGAAACCATTTGCGTTATCCATTGTTACGGCACCAGCCCCTAATCTTTGTGGCTCAAAGAAAGAAGGACTTACTAATTTGTTAGTTGGTCTGATAAGAGAAAGGGCTATCAGAGTTTTACAAGCAGCCCATATCAATGGTCATAAGAACATTATTTTGGGAGCTTGGGGCTGTGGAGCGTTCGGCAATGATCCGAAGATGGTATCTGAAGCATTCATGTTAGCCTTAACAAAAGTTCCATATTTCGAACACGTTACGTTCGCGGTATATGATACACGAGAACCATTCTTTTTATATGAAACGTTCAAAGAAGTCTGCAAATGATTACGTTTCGTGGTGAAAAATTCTCTGAGGAAACTGTCACTCTTTGGCGCCCCACAGGGCCTAAAGAGCTGGAGCTGATTAAGAAATCGAAGTGGAAAAGATTTCCCCCACGATTACCTGAACAGCCGATTTTTTATCCAGTTACATCAGAAGAATATGCAGATAAAATTGCCAGAGATTGGAATGTTAAAGCCTCTGGTTCTGGATATGTTCTTGAGTTTTATATCAAGAAATCCTTCTTGGATAAATATCCTATTCAAACAGCCGGCGGAAATTCTCATCAAGAATATTGGATTCCGGCTGAAGAATTAGAAGATTTTAACAATGCCTTATTGGGTAAGATTTGGAAGATTAAATCTTATTATACATGGTATGTCTACATTTTAAAATGTTCTGATGATACATTGTACACGGGAATTACTAACAATTTAGATAAACGAATTAAACAACATAACGAGGGTAAAGGCGCAAAGTACACGAGGGGTCGTGGTCCCGTTGCCCTTGTTAAGTTTTTCACCTGTAATTCTAAGGGTGAAGCCCTGAAATTAGAATATCAAATCAAACAGCTCTCTAAAGAAGAGAAACTGAATTTCAATGTCTAGAAGAGGAAGAAAAGGTTTTAGTCCACAATTTGAAAGGGATTATGCTTTTTATCTGTTTAACAAAGATGAGTTCACTTTTGCTGGCTCAGACATTAAAAGAGATTATGGTATTCAATTTCCGGGTGAACCGGAACCTTTCTCTATACCCTACTCGCCAACTGGTAAAACTGCTAAGGTCTGCTTCTATCAATTAGATAGTGAAGGTAAATGTAAACCTTGTGCAGAACCAGAGCTTCTAGTAAAAATTCTTACTTGTAAAGCATCTATCAATCTTCAGATTAAGATTTGGGCACAGAGTCGAGCAGAATTTAGTTTATCTAAATTTGAACTACTAGAGTATCTAGAGCAATGTAAAGCTCCCGAATGGGTCTTTCGAGCTATTGAGAATCAAAAACTCAAGATTTTAAAGGAATGGGCTTCTGAAAAGAAGTATCAATCTGATTATTATAAAAAAGCTTTTGAGCTTCATTTAGGAGAATTTTTGCAAGAGATGTCTGTTGACAGTCAAGGTTCCGGTGTTATATTAGATCCGAATAAGTTCGATCAATAGGAATACCAATGACCAAAGAAAACTTTACCTCTATTAACGTAATCGTCGATGCCTCCGGCTCGATGTCTCACCTCGCTCATGACACCATCGGAAACTTCAATTCCTTCCTTAAGGAACAGAAGGAGTTCCCCGGTGAAGCCGTCTTCACTCTTTGCACTTTTAATACTGACTACCGTTTGCCTCACGATTTCGTGAAGATAGCTGGCGTTCCAAACCTAGATGCTAAAACTTATATTCCACAAGGCGGAACTGCTTTATTGGATGCTATGGGTACTACCATTGAATCTGTTGGTAGGAAGCTAGCCGCTTTATCAGAAGAAGAAAGGCCATCCAAAGTCATCTTTTTGATTATTACGGACGGTCATGAGAACTCCAGCAAGCGCTTTTCTGCTGAACAGATTAAGAGCATGGTAGAACATCAGAAGGATGTTTATAGTTGGGAGTTTGTATTTATGGGCGCCAACATTGACGCCATCTCTGCTGGTACCAATCTTGGTATTTCGGCTCATAATACTCTTAATTATGCTGCTAGTGCGGCTGGTACACATGAGTTGTACTCCACGATTAGTTCTAATATGAACGCGTATCGTTCATCCAATTCTTCTCGTGCTGACTTCTTTAACCAAACTCAACAGGGTGTTGGTTCAGTTACTCCAGCGGTTCCACCAGTAGTTACTACGACTACTACAACCACAGTAACTCCTCCACCTCCATCCAAGACCTCTAAGTAATTATGTGTGCCGTTTCAGTAATCTACGATATGTTTGGTAAACAGCCAGATGAATGGTATACGCTGGAACGTATTGATCTCTTTAAACGTATGGTGACTGATGCCCGACTCTTTGATGAGGAGTCGGGCCAGCCCGACTGTGAAGACCCTGAGAAGGCTAAAGTCACAGAACGTATTGAGAAGATTGAAGAAGAATTAGAGCAAAAATAAAAAATTAGCGCCCACTTGACGGTTCAATTTTTAAGACTACAATGTTCGTTACTTCGGAGCGCATTTCTTTTCCGAAGTGAAAAATCTAGGCATAGCTTGATATAATACATACGATTCACCATTTTATGGGGGAGTAGCTCAGAGAAAGAGCGCAACGATACCGTAAGGAAAACGTTGAGGTCCCTGGTTTAATTCCAGGCTCCCCCACCAAGCCCACCGTGATAAGTAGTTTTACTATTAGGGCGGCTCACCTAGAAAAGGTTATAGAAACGACTGAGAGCATCAGCAACTTTTTTATCGCCGTGAGTTCATATCACCATATGGGACTGTAGCTCAGTGTTAGAGCACAACGATACCGCAAGGAAAACGTTGGGGTCGCAGGTTCAATTCCTCGCCAGTCCCACCATACCGAATGCCTGTAGGATTACATAGGATAAACGTATCTTACTAACTCTTTGTCGGTTATCCCTCGTTACTGGATCCGTGGGAGGATCTCCGGTCTGTAAAACCGGCGCCTATGTGCTAGGTGGTTCGATTCCACAATGAGGGACCAAATCTGTATAAGGAACTTCGGCTCCAATATTTACACGACCAAAGTCAACTAAGTATTTACAGACTGTTCAATGACAACTTAATATCTGTTTCGGCGATTAGCGAAGCCTGGTATCGCGTCTGTTTTGGGTACAGAAGATCACAAGTTCGAATCTTGTATCGCCGACCATACTTTCTAAATATAGAATAGAGACTGGTAAACTTCTATTCTGATTTAGATCGAATTACGGTAAATGAAACTAGGATTACATAACGCATAGCCCGCAAGGGATTAGCTAGTAATTTGAATAGGAAGTTGCTTTCTAAGCTGAGATCCTGGCCAGACTTTGTTATCAGTAATTAATAAGCCTCTGTAGCTCAAGTAACAGAGCATTGTCCGTTGAGGACAAGGATGTAGGTGTAAAGCCTACTGGAGGCTCCATGACGAATGCTAGAAAGGTTTACATTTTTTTTGGAATAAAAAACGGATGGGTTCGATTCCCATGATGTTGCGAGAGTAACATTGCAGGCGCCAGTAAATAGACTTTTCAATTTTTGTCGTCAATCAGAGGATGATGTTTAATGGTTAGCATCCGTGGTCTGGAACCATGTTGTCCCGGTTCGAATCCGGGTCCTCTGACCAATCAGGAATTGATGTTTAACGGTAGCATCCTACCTTCGGAGCGTAGATGAGGCAGTTCGAATCTGCCATTCCTGACCATGTAACAAATGCCTCGTAAGGATTACATCTATTGAACAGACGAGTAGAAGGTCCGATTCCTTCTCTTCCCACCATATGGGGAGATAGTGTAATGGCAACACGCGAAAAAACATCTTTACAATTTTTGTTGTTACTATCCTCGTTTTAGGGTCAAACCTAGAATGGGGGCCATGAGGTCCCTCAACTGAAACCTCAACCATCTAATGGTCGTCCATTATCATTAGAGGTAAATGTATAGTGGACGTATCCACAGATTTTCCTAGCGAGTTTATGGATACATAATTATATTGATAAAATTGCTGGGGGCGTAATCGGTTGCGCTTGATATTCCGATACTTTAATGGGAGTGAATGTAGTTCCATTGTAATCCGTAGCTACAACGTATGCAGTAACTCAGCGGATTGCGCCTATTCCCCGGTCGTTCAACGGTAGGACGCGTGGCTGTTAACCATGCTATGTTGGTTCGATTCCAGCCTGGGGAGCCAAAGATGCCACTAAGATGATATAGTTTAGAGGCATAATGTATAAGGGTAGAACAGCTTCTTTAGCTCAAGCAATTACAAACGCTATATTAAAACCAGTATTTTTCGCAATTGGTCTACAGTTAGATGAGATTACTAAAAAGCTGGAAGACTTAGAAGACGAAATAAAAGACCTTAAAAAGAAGCTTAGAAAATACGAAGACGACGATTAAAATATATTCTGCGGTAGCCTAATGGTAAGGCAGTTGGCTGTTAACCAACCGGTAGCAATACTTTCCTGGTTCGAGTCCAGGCTGCAGAGCCAAACCATTCATTCCTAGTCCAATGGTAGAACAACGAGCTGTTAACTCGTCATGTCCAGGTTCGAATCCTGGGGAATGAGCCAAATAATACGGGGATTGATTAGACCGAAATGATCCGTATTAGCTGTTATGAACGGTCAATTCTTCATAACGACAGAAGCTACGTCCAGTAAAACGGAGTCGTCTTCTGAGATGAATGCCTGTAAGGACTACACTAATACAACGCCCGGAAGGGTAAACTACTCTGCTACGCACACATGAGTAGGATACAAATAAACTGAGTGCCTCACAAGTATGCTAGCGAGTTAAGCTGTATATGTAGGCGGTGAACTACTAAAATTTGCTGTGGTCCTTTCGCGAGAGAGTGCCCACGTCTTTGCAACCTCTTGTCATCGAAATATTCTCCTCTGGTGTAAATTAGCACGGCTACGTTGAGTAGCTAGTCAAGGTGCAAGACCTTGGGGGAGAGCCAAAGGGAGCGACATGATCTTTGTGGCCTTATGACTTCGTGAGCATATTGCGTTTTGATCATCCTCTGGTTGTGGGATCCCTTCATCAACCAAATAAGAACACCATGAGAAAGCTATGTTTACTTCAACCGGAATCCTTCAATACGATCCTGGGCGGGGTCTTAAACATTTCGATCCATGGTGGGCTCTCCTAATCTGTGACGATGAAGTGTCTAGGTATTATGCCTGGCATCTCAAAAGACATGGAGTGGAAGTTTATCCCAACGACAAGGGCTTATGGGGCACGCACGTTTCAGTTTTGAAAGGTGATGTTCCTCCGAACCAAGCAGTTTGGGGTAAATATGAAAACTTCGAAGTGGAGTTTTATTACAATCATCTTGTCCGTTATGATAATGGAAAGCATGCTTGGGTGGATGTTTACTCGGAGGACTTGTCAGCAATCCGTCAGGAGTTAGGCTTTGACGCCAAGCCCTGGTACCATATGACAGTTGGTAGGTTGGTGAGACCATTTGAGGTGGACTTCACTAAGTACGGCATAAGCTGATATAATTAGGCAACGGTCTCGTCGTTCAATGGTTAGGACAACACCCTGTCACGGTGTTTACGAGGGTTCGATTCCCTTCGAGACCGCCAGCCAAAGGAGTAAGAATGGCTATTGATATAGGAAGAATCGCTTACCAAAAATATTGTGATGAAGTTAATGATGGGCTCCCAAAATGGGAAACTATCGGTAAAGTTCAGCAAGATGGATGGCGAGCAGCAGCGGTAGCAGTGCTGCAATATATTGATAAAGAAAGAGAAAGTTTAGATATAATAGATTAAATGCCTCCGTACGCATCTGGTGAAGCGGAATGATTGTCAATCATTTGAGGGCGGTTCGATCCCGCTCGGAGGCGCCAAGCCAAATGCCTTGATAGGATTACATTTCCTTTTAGAAAAACAATATCTTATCTAATTTTCGTTGGCTGTTATGGACCGTTAGCTCAGGGGTGAGAGTCTCCGTCTTATAAGCGGGTGGTCGTTGGTTCAAGTCCAACACGGTCTACCAAATGGTTCTGTGGGTTGATACGAATTGGCACAGTAAACTGACTTAAAATCAGCACCTTTGAGGGTTCAAATCCCTCCAGAACTACCAGACAGAATGCCTCGAAGGAATACATAGTACAGCAATTAACTGATAATTAATAGATAGTAGGTGCGAATCCTACCTCTCCCACCAATAAAAAGACATATGGGAGAGAAGCTAAATAAAAAAACTTCTTTCAAATCTTCGTCTGTCAATGGAACTTGAGCAAGTGTGGTCATTGCGCGTGCCTGAAGAGCATGAAAACTCGGTTCGATCCCGAGAGGTTCCACCAAATGAGAATTGTTCAGAAGCCTTGGGGCCATGAAAAAATTTGGGCAGAAACTTCTAACTATGTTGGAAAGATTCTCCAAATTGAACCTGGTCACAAACTTTCTCGACAATATCATAATTTCAAAGAAGAAACATTTTTCGTTATGGAAGGTGTTTTAACTTTGGAAATAGGACAGGGAGAAGATATATCTATTTTTACCCTGGCAGAAGGCGCAACTTATCATTGCTCTCCTGGCACCGTTCATCGTATGGTAAATGATTCTTCTTTGAATTATTTACCAGTTAAAGTGATGGAAGTATCAACCAATCACCTAGACGATGTAGTAAGATTGGAAGATGTTTATGACCGAACAGGAACTAGTGAACCTTGAAATTGAACGACGTTCTTTACTAGAAGTAGTAAGACAGTTCACCATTCATGACTGTGATGCAAGAATGGAAACCGGTTTAAATGAATTCCTCTCGGGCCTAGAAAGAAAAGCAGAAGAAATTAATCGTGCTATAGCTCAGTTGGTTAGAGCGCAATCCTGATAAGGTTGAAGTCCCTGGTTCGACTCCAGGTAGCACGACCAGTTACGGTACATGGGATGTTCGTCCAACGGTTAGGACGGAAGCCTG
>JACCDR011321895.1_pt1 | contig 22398 bp, 26 predicted proteins | sample 7446431 | NCBI WGS metagenome assembly JACCDR01 (sample SAMN15323443, study PRJNA562643) | freshwater metagenome | isolation source: river surface water | place: USA:Blue River Watershed | collected 2017-08-17 | reverse complement strand
GCAGGATTGGCGGGCAGACGAAAGGCTGAGAATGTGCAGCCTGTCCGCCCGTGGCCTGTGGTTGGAAATGATGTGCATCATGCACAGATCGGAGAAATACGGCTTTCTCCTCATTGCCGGAAAGGCCCCAACAGACACGCAACTCGCGTTCCAAGTAGGAACTACCCCTGAACAAGTGAGCCAATTGCTGGCTGAGCTTGCTGCAGCGGAGGTTTACTCGGCGACGTCCAGCGGCGTTATCTATTCGAGGCGGATGGTGCGCGATGAAAAAAAGTCGAAAATAAACGCAAAAAACGGTAAAAAAGGCGGTGATGCAAGTCTAGGAAAACAAAAGGAAAATGAGCAGTCGCTTAAGCGAAATTCAAGCGACCCCTTAAGCCTAAGAAGCCAGAATACAGATTCAGATACTAAAGTATCTGGCGTTCCGCCCACATTGAAGGAGCAATTATTCAGTGGGTGCCTGGATTACATCGTTAGTGCTGGAATCTCTGACAAGAACGCTCGAAGCCTGATAGGTCGATGGCGCAAGGATTACGGCGAGGCCGAAACAGTGCGTCGCATAGCCCATTGCCAAGCCAATGGTGTGAGCAATCCTGTCGAATACATTCCGAAAATGGGCGGTGCAGTCGCCAACATTGCCGATGAACGCCAAGCATTTCTCGCCAAGAAATACGCAGGAGCCAGCGCATGATTGACACCGGAGAAGGCAACTGGGCCGAAGCGATGCTGCCAGATCATCGTAGCCTCAAGCACCTGTCCGACAAAGATCTGCACGGTCCTTTCATCATTGAGCAGATAGCCCGCTGGCATAATTGCTCTTTGGCTGAAGCGCGGGACATGAAAGGCAAGGAACTTTTGCGGCGCACAAAAACAACAGAACGTCCACAGTAACTTAACGGGGGTATCATGGGGAAGCCAAAGAGCGCATTTGAAATAAAGCAACCAACTCCCGAACTCATCAACGAGTTCATTCTTCAACCCGTGCGGACAGAGCGGGGGCAGGTGGTTGGAAGGGCATTTCGCCGCATTGCGATTGAAGAACGAGATGGCGTCGATCTGACAGCCCGCCAGATTAAGGCCCTAGATGAGTTTCGACGCACGGCAGAGATTATCGACGGAAGCCCTTCTAAGGACAGCCTGGACCCTACGCGGGGGCAAGGAGGTGGGGGTGTGCCTAGTGCGGCCAGAATGCGCGCCCGTAGCGAATTACAGCGCATGGAGAAGGCTGTTCTTGCCGCTAATGGCAACATGACTGTGCTTTACATGGCTGGCCTAAAAGGGATGTCATTTAACGCCATTGCTATGGAGTTTTTCGGATCCAGACTGGTTGACTATATCGAGAATGGCAAAAGCATTTCACGGTATAAACCCAAGAGCCACAAGCACGTTGGCCGCATCCGCGACAAGTTTCTAGCGTCGGTTGACGCAATTGTGGACTATTGTCGATTTTGATGTTGCAACTTGTTGTCCCTTTTTGTATGTAAATCATAACTTATTCGTATTGCGTCAATCGCAATTGAGGGCTGGCAAATCGCTGGCCCTTTTTCGTTTCCGCTTCGGCGGTCCCGTCCCGAATCCAGAACAACGCTCAGAAACGCTAGCACCTAGTCTGGCACTGCGGCGGCGGGTAAATTTCAGGAGACTGTTATGTCTGCAACCAATGCCTTTGAAACGGCTTTGCTGACCCTTTATTTCAACAACACCGACCATGCGAACATCGGTGACGCTTCTGGACTCCAGAACAGCGCGACGGCGGGCAGCTTCTACATTTCGCTGCACACTGCCGATCCGGGCGAAACTGGCAACCAGACTACATCGGAGGCGACTTACACAAGCTATGCCCGTGTGGCTGTAGCGCGTTCCGGTGCAGGCTGGACGGTATCCGGCAACAATGTATCAAACGCGGCTGCAATCAACTTCCCTGCTGCGACTGGTGGCACAAACACCATCACGCATTTCGGCATCGGTTCGGATTCATCGGGAACGGGTAACTTGTTCTTCAAAGGCGCTTTAGGTTCATCGCTTGCGGTATCGTCTGGCATTACGCCCAGCTTTGCCATCGGTGACTTGGATGTGAACCTGGATTAATGCTTTTCGACCTCGTTTCCTTTAGCACTGCTACAACGGGAACGGGGACAGTCACGGCTGGGAGTGCAACATCTGGCTTTCGCACAATGGCTGCGGCGTCCATTCCTGACGGCACTACGGTTGAATATGCCATTGAGGACGGAAGCGACAGGGAGACAGGGACAGGGGTCACAGGGTCATCTGCCACGACGCTAACCCGCACACTGGCATCATCGACCACAGGCTCCCTGTTGAATCTATCTGGTTCTGCAACTGTATTTCTGACACCCATTGCCAAAACAAATGTCATTCAGGACGTGAATGAAAGCATAAGGGTATTAAACAACTCTGCTGCAAATGCCTGTTCGGTTCCTTTGGTGAATTACCTTTACCAGAACGCTGACTACGCATTGTCAAACGTGGCTACAGAACAAAAGATATTCAACCAATCCACAAACGGCACATTGACACTCCCGACAGGATTTTATCGCTTCAAGACGTTCTTTTGGGTCACCGGGATGTCGGCAACATCTGGCAGCGCGGGCTTCGATCCTATCGGCGCTGGCACGGCTGTTTGTTCTGACTTTGCCTATGACAGCTATGGTCTGGACAACTCGACACAGCCGAACGCGGTTTTGGCTATTAGCGGTGTAGGCTCGGTAACACAGCAATCAGGTGCCAACGTGGTATTGGCAGGAACTGGAACGGGTATGCGCGTTTCGATCCAAGGCATATTTCGCATTGATACGGCAGGGACAATTATCCCCTCGCTGACATTAGTGACAGCATCGGCTGCAACATTGAAGGCAGGAAGTCATTTCATCATCGAGAAAATAGGGGAGGCGTCGGAAAACACAGTCGGCGCTTGGACGTAATTGCTTGGCTTTTATCCGTTAGGAGCCGCGCCATTAGGTTCTGACGGCCAAAATGCAGCCCCGTCCGGTGGCGCAATAGCTGGCTCGGCATCAGTCACTTTTTCAACATCTGCCACACTGGCAGCAACAGGAGCATTAGCGGGAACGACAAGCCCCGCATTCACAACATCTGGCACATTACGCGGTCTGGTATTTGCAACCGGCACAACGTCGCTGACATTCAGCACGTCCGCCACAGCGATAGCCACTGCGGCAGCATCTGGCACGGTATCGGTAGCCTTTACCACAAGCGGCGCTGTAACAGGCGCAGGACGTCTTACAGGAACGACCTCGCCAGCGTTTACGACATCGGCCACGCTTGCAGGCAGAACATCGCTAACAGGCTCTACAAGCCCTGCATTTACCACAGCAGGATCACTTGCGGGGCAAACAAGTTTAACAGGCACATCATCACCCGCTTTCACGCTGTCCGGCACATTGTCTGGCGGCGCGCCCGGGGCGATCAACGGCACATCAAGTTTCACATTTACAACATCGGCCACAGGGTCACTAAGGGCATCACTATCTGGCAGCATTTCTGTTGCGTTCACACTGAGCGGCACGGGGACGCTATCATCGCCTACATGGCTACCCAAAGACCCGGCATCAACAACATGGACCGCATCAACCCCTGCTTCACCTGACTGGACAGCACAAAGCCCGTCAAGTGGATCATGGACACCACAAACGGCAGACAGTTCAATCTGGACGCCAAAGACACCTGTAACAACAACCTGGAACTAGAAACCGCCCAGCCACGAGCAGCGGAAATGAGGTTCACCGACATGAACGAAGAGCAACCTGTAACAACAGGGAGAAAACAGGACGGCACTTTTGCACCTGGTGTCTCTGGAAACCCTAATGGTAGACCCAAAAGTTCACGCCATAAACTGAGTGAGCGTTTCATTGACGCTCTTCTAAAGGACTTTGAAAAGGCCAGCGAAGAAGACAGCAGCCTAGGTGAGTTGGCTATTCAAGCCATGCGCACTGAAAAGCCGAACGAATATGCGAAGATGATTGCTGGCATATTGGCTAAGGAAATTGACGCAAAGGTAGACGGGGACGTTTCGCCAGAACTGAAACGCTGGTTAGGCCTATCTTAGAGGAAGCCTTAAAGCGCTGGCCGAACAAAATGGCGCGGCTGTCTGATGGATTTTACAGCATCAAAGACAAGGACGGTAAGGTTATTCCGTTCATTCTAAACGCTGACCAAAGGAAGTTTCTGGAAGAACGCCACGGCTTCGACCTGATATTGAAAGCACGGCAAAAGGGTTTCACGACTGTCATCCAGTTAGATATGCTTGATGATTGTTTGTTCATACCAAACACGGCAGCGGGTATTGTTGCTCACAACAGGGATGACGCAGAAGCGTTCTTCGCCGACAAGATTAAATTTGCCTATGATGAATTGCCGCCAGAGTTTCACGCATTAGTTAGCGCGGAACAGGACACGGCAAAGAGTTTGAAGTTCAGCAATGGGTCATCGATCCGCGTCGGCACATCATTGCGTTCAGGCACATTCCAGCGCCTGCACATATCGGAATATGGGAAGCTCTGTGCAAAGTATCCTGAGAAGGCCAGAGAAGTCCGCACAGGGGCATTCAACACGGTTCAGGCCGGACAGTCTATCACAGTGGAATCAACCGCTGAGGGGCAATCTGGACACTTTTACGAGTTGTGCGACAAAGCGCAAAAACGGGAACAGCAGGGCGAGCCGCTAACAACGCTCGACTTCAAGTTTCATTTTGCTCCTTGGTATACAAGCCCTGAATATGTTCTTGAGGGCGATGTCGGCGAAACAACGCAAGACAAGGAATATTTTGACGAGTTGGAGGCTGCCGGGATTGTCCTGACTCGCCAGCAACGCGCTTGGTATTTGAAGAAAGCCGAGCAGCAGGGCGATGACATGAAGCGGGAATATCCCACGACGCCTAAGGAAGCGTTTGAGGCCAGTGTTGAAGGAGCGTATTTCAGCAAGCAGATGGTGGCGGCAAGATTGTCAGGCCGCATTTGCAATCTACCAATTCTGGATCGTCCCGTTTACACAACATGGGACTTGGGATTGAACGACAGCACGGCCATCACATTCTGGCAGGATGACGGGCTAGAGTGCCATGCAATAGATTATTATGAGAACAGCAACGAGACATGGGGACACTATGCGGGCGTCCTGTTGTCGAAGGGCTACAGTTACAGCACACATTATCTGCCGCACGATGGCGCACAACGTCAGCAAGGCGTGGACACAATCAAGAAGAAGTTTGAACTTGCGCAGGAAGCAGGAATTAACCCGACAGAGATATTGCCAAAGATACCATTGGAAAAGGATGGCATTGACGCGGCAAGAACGTTCTTCCCAAGGGTGCGCATAGACAAAGAGCGCTGCGCCAGATTGATTGAGTGCTTGGACAACTACCGCAAGGAATGGGATGACCATCTAGGCGTATGGAAGAACAAGCCTCGCCACGATGAATTTAGCCACGGTTACAAATCATTTGAAGGAGCAGCAATCAGGCCCGTTCCAGTGGTGACAAAGAGGATCGTCACTGGATTGCGAAAGGGCATCGTATGAAGAAGCTGCGCGAACATTACCTTGATTGGCCATACGAGATAAGCCTGGAGACATTCGCCAAGTGCAATGCCGCATGCACGTTCTGTCCTTACACGACGCTGGACCGCATCGGCGAGAAGATGCCGGACGAGTTGATTGACGCGATTATTGAAGAGTTAAAGGACCATCCGCATCCGTTCCTGATTAGCCCGTTCAAGGTCAACGAACCCTTCTTGGACAAGCGGCTGGTACCGATATGCCGGAAGATTAACGCAGAACTGCCGAACGCCATATTGAGGTTGTTCAGCAATGGATCTGCATTGACCGAGAAACACATCGACGAGGTAGCGACGCTAAGCCGGGTAACGCATTTATGGATAAGCCTGAACGAGTATGAGGCGGACAAGTATAAAGCCACGATGGGCTTGGACTTTGACCGCACGGTTGCGAACCTTGACCTTTTACACAGCAAGAAGGCGGCGGGGGCATTCCCGTTCAACGTAATGATTAGCAGGGTGAGACAGGCTCTTATCCCTAACGAGGCAGACAGGGCGTTCAGTCGATTTGTTCAGGAACGCTGGCCGCTCTTTGGTGTGCATCTGATTAAGCGGGACAGTTGGTTAGGGTTTACCGAACCTAACGATCCTGAGGTGCCTGACGAACCTTGCGGGCGGTGGTTTGAACTATCCGTGATGGCGACAGGTAAGGTGTCCTTGTGCTGCATGGATGGCGAAGGTGAGTTTTCAATCGGTGATATACGGGATGGGGTGTTTAACACTTACAATTCCGCGCACTGGCGAGAGAGGCGGTTAAAGATGGTATCGCGTAAAACAATCCACCCTTGTTCTAGTTGCAATTACTGATGCGTGAACTTCTCATCGGCTGCGGTAACTCGCGGCGCAAGAAGCTGACCTTTACGGATAATCCGCACTGGTCAGACCTGACCACGATGGACCATGACCCGAACTGCGGCGCTGATGTCGTTCACGATCTGGAAGACATTGAGTGGCCTTTTGAAGACAACGCCTTTGACGAGGTTCATGCCTATTGTGTGCTTGAGCATCTAGGGCGGCAGGGTGACTATAAATCGTTTTTCGCGCTGTTCGGTGAAATATACAGGGTATTGAAGCCGGAGGGTGTTTTATACGCGATATGCCCAAGCCGGACTGACCCGTGGGCATGGGGTGACCCGTCGCACACACGCTTAATACAGCCTGAGACAATCGTGTTTTTGGACCAGACGCAATATCAACGACAGGTTGGTGTAACGCCGATGACTGACTTCCGCTGGCTGTGGAAGGGTGACTTTGAGCCGGTCGGTGCAGATGACGACGGCAAAGATTTTAAATTCGCGCTCAAGGCGCACAAACCTCCGAGGTTCTAGCCCATGATTGATGACATGACCGCACCTGCTGTTGAACCAGCGGGCGGCGAAGCTATGTCCGATAGCGAACTGGCGTCCCTTTGCCAGCAGTTTGAAAGCCAAGCGATTGGTGAAGAATGGGACGAGATAGCCGCGCAACAGGAAAAGGCGCTTAACTACTACTATCGTAGACCCTTTGGTGACGAGGTAGAGGGCCAGTCATCTGTTGTTGATGGCACAGTGGCTATTGTCGTTGATAACGCAATGGCCGCGATCCTGAAGCCGTTTGTAAGCGCCGATGACACGGTGTCGTTCAGCCCGCGTGGACCGGAAGATGAAGAGCAGGCCGAACAGGCGACGGAATATGTCAACTACGTTCTGAACTGCGATAACCCCGGCTTCCTGATTATGCACAACTGGTTCAAGGACGCGCTCCTTACCAAACTGGGTATTGTGAAGGCGTGGTGGGAAGATACCAGCAAGGTTGAGCCTGAACAGATTGTCGTTGACGCCATGCAATTGCTGGAGGCGCGCCAGTCCGAAACATATGGCGGCGAGGTCGATAATGGTGACGGCACCTACACCGTTACAATGAACAATATTGTGGAAGATGGCCGCGTTAAAATCGAAGTCATTCCGCCTGAAGAGTATAAAATCAGCCCCTATTCGCGTTCTGTGGCGACAGCGACCTATCAGGCGCATATCCCATCGAATATCACGCGGTCTGATCTGGTTGAACTTGGCTTTGACCCTGAGATTGTGGACACCTTGCCCGCCTATTCCGGTGAGGGGCGTGAAGCAGGACGCGAACAAGCGCGCTACCAGGATGAGCGCTATGGTTCGGCTGACAGACAGCTTGGCACACCGCACAAGAGCCAAGAAATACTCCCATTGCGCGATGAATATATCCGTGTGGACTATGACGGGGACGGAATAGCAGAACTGCGCCGCGTTGTCCGTGTGCAGGACGTTATTCTGTTGAACGAAGAGGTAGAAGAACCGCCTTTTGCTGTCATCTGCCCTGTGCCGATGCCACACAAGATTTACGGGCTGTCACTGGCTGACCAAGTAACCGATCTCCAGCGCATCCAGTCTGTTCTTTGGCGGCAGATGCTCGACAACCTGTATAAGGCCAACAACCCGCGCCCGCATATCCCGATGGGTTCTGAGCGGCAGGATGGTTCGACCGCTGACAGCCTGATGGACAATGCTCCAGGCGCTGCGGTGTATGAAGGCAATGTGCCAATCCGTTACGAGTCCGTCCCCTTTGTGGCTGACAAGTCCTTTGCCATGATGGAATATGCCGAAGCGCAGCAGGAAGCCCGCTCAGGCATTGCACGGGCAGGGCAGGGCATGGATGCCGAAGCCATCAAGAAGTCTGGCCAGATGACCGCCACACAAGCCGCAATGATGCAATCCGGCAAGAACGCCCGCGCTGAAATGATTGCGCGTATCTTTGCAGAAACGGGTGTGAGCGACCTGTTCAAACTGGTTCTGAAGTTGCTTGTCCGTCATCAGCCTAAAGCCCGTATGATCCGGTTGCGCAACCAGTGGGTCGAGATTGACCCACGGATGTGGAACCCTGACATGGACCTGTCTATCAACGTCGGTCTGGGCATGGGCGAGCGTTCGGAGCAGATTGCACAGGCTGATAGCATCCTTGAGACAATGGCGGAATTGGCTGTGTCGCCGTTCGCATCGTTGATTGACCCGGGCAAGGTTTACAACGCGGTCAAGCGCAAGTTTCATGCTGCGGGCATCAAGAACGTAGATGACTTCATAACCGAGCCGAAGGAAGGCGAGGCACCACCTGAGAAGCCTGATCCTGAAATGGTCAAGGCTCAGGCTGAAATGCAGATGCAAGCGGCCAAACTGGAGGCCGAACAGCAAACCGCGCAGTTGAAGTTGCAAATCCAGCGCGAAGAAGCCGCCATGAAGCAGCAACTGGCGCGTGAACAGGCCGAATTTGAGGCGCAACTGGCACAACAGAAGGCTGATGCGGAGTTTGCCTTGGCACAGGCCAAAATGGAGCAGGAATTGCTCTTGGCAGGCCGTAAAATGGACATGGAAGAGGACTTGGCCGAACGCAAGATGTCGATGGCTGAAAAGTCTGAAGAGGTCAAACTGTCAACCAATCGTCCAGGCGGGGACTTGAGCGAATGAGGTGGCCTTTGTCTGCATATCGCCGGTCAATGGGTTGGAAAGCCGTGGCGCGCTGGTTTGTGCCGTTGACTGAGAAACATTATGGCGTTCGCCACATTTGGCTTGGCCCTGTCCACGTCTGGTTTGGCAAGTGCAAGAACCGCAATGCCGCCGTTCAAGGGATTGTATTGAGATGAGTCCCGAGCAGCGCCGCGCACGGGCATTTCGTGTGCAGGCAATGATGGAAGACGGCGAAATAACAGCCGCTTTCGATGACGTTGAGCAGGAATTTGTAGAGGAATGGAAGCGCTGCCAGACCGCCGATGAGCGGGAGAATATGTGGCGCGCAATCAGGGTTGTGTCGTTAGTCCGGCAACGTTTGGCAAACTATGCCAGCGCCGCTTCTGACGGCTCAATGAGCGCAATCCGGCGCATTAAATAAAGGTAAAATCATGTCACTAGAAACTGCCCAGCCAGAACTGGCAGCAGACCCGAACGTGCAACTTGCGAACGCAGCCGAAGCGTTCAAAGCATTCACCAGTGAGGAGCCTGTTGCAAAGCCACGCGACGAAAAAGGTCGCTTTGCCAGCGCACCGGAAGAAGAATTGGCAGAGGAAGAAGGGGAACCGGAAGCCGAAGCCGATGATGCAGAAGAGGAAGAAGCAGCCGAAGAGGCCCAGCCAATCGACCTACCAGCATCATGGAGCAAAGAAGACGCAGAACTGTGGGAATCGCTCCCAGCAGAAGCGCAAGGCAAGATTGCCGAACGCGAAGCAGAGCGTGACAGGGCTGTAAATCAGAAGTTCCAAGAAGCCGCCAACGTCAAGAAAGCCACCGAGGCTCAATTGGCAGAGGCAAACGCTAACCGCGACGCATACAGCCAAGCCATTGAACAGGTTTTGTCAATGGTTCAGCCTGTCGCACCTGACCCGCGTGCTTATGGCGCAGGGACGGGGAACTACGACCGTGAAAGCTACGATCTTGCCGTTCTGCAATACCAGCAGACACTGCAAACCGTGCAATCCTTGCAACAGCAGCGGGAAGCAATTGCCGCCCAGCAGGCGCAGGAACAAAAACGTGCATTTGAAGCCGAACTGGAAGCAATCGAAGCTGTGGCACGCCCGCGTTTCCTTGCTGACGTTCCCGAACTGACCCAACCGGACAAAGCCCCGCAAGTGCTTGGCGACATCGTGCGCTACGCTGTGGAGGCCGGAATACCGGAAGACGTCTTTGCGGCTGATTCCATGAACGGGATCACGTCGGCTGAACTGCATATCGCATGGAAAGCAATGCAATACGACAAGATCAAGGGAGCGCAAGGAAAGGTTCAGGCAACCCCTGCGCCGAAACCAACGCAACCAGCGATTAAACCGGGTGTAGCCAGCTCGCGTTCCGCCACAAAGCAGGCGAATTTCAGGAAAGCACAAGAGCGGTTGGCAAGTGAGGGCAGTGTCGAAGCAGGCGCTGCCGTTTGGAAAAACTTTCTGACCTAAGGAATTAATTATGGCAAAAGTAACAGGTGCAATGGCGACGTATGACGTCACCACCAACCGCGAAGACCTGGCCGATGCAGTTTACCGCATTTCGCCAGCAGATACCCCGTTCATGTCGGCAGTTCCCCGCGTAACAGCGACCGCTGTTCTGCATGAATGGTCCACACACGCTCTGGCATCTATCAACACGACCAACGCCCGCCTTGAAGGTGACGCGCTGACCCGTGCTGCATCGACCGCGCCAGTTCGTCGGCAAAACTACTGCCAGATCAGTTCGCGTGATGCGACTGTGACCGGCACCCAGCGCGCCACGAACCCTGCCGGTATCGATGACATGATGTCTTTCCAGATGTCGGCAAAGTCGCTTGAACTGCGCCGCGACATGGAAGCCATCTTGCTTGGCAACCAAGGCCAGAACGCTGGTAACACCACGACTGCACGGACCCTGCGTTCGTTCAACTCGTGGATCAATGCCAACGGCTCGCGTGGCGGCACTGTGGCAACCGACGCAACGGCGGCAACCGCCGCTGCTCTGGACGGCACCGCAGGCGTTCTGCGCACCATCACGGAAGATATGCTGAAGGATGCAATCCTTGACGCATTTACCGATGGCGGTGAACCGAACCTCGTTCTTGTCGGTCCGTTCAACAAGCAGAAGTTCTCGACCTTCACGGGCCGTTCGACTTCGCAGGTTGTTGTGCGTCAGGACGTTGTTGACGGTGCAGCCGAGCTGTATCGCTCCGACTTCGGTGTGCTGAAAGTGGTTCCAAACCGCTCGCAGCGTGACCGTGATGCGTGGATCGTGGACACCACCAAGGTGGCTGTTGCCGGACTGCGTATGTTTGAGCCTCAGGAATTGGGCCGTGTGGGTGACGCTGTCACTCGCGATATCATCTCAGAATACACATTGGAGATGAGAAATCCGGATGCACACGCATTGATTGCGGACCTCACCACCTCCTGATCCCTCTCTCAGGACAACTAAAGGGCTGGCTTTCGGGCTGGCCCTTTTTTGGGAGATTTTATGTCAATCGCACAATTACTAGACTTTATACCGGAACAGCGCCGCAAGACCGTTCATCATGAACAGGATGGCAAGTTCTGGATTGAAAGCCGCCAAGACGTTGAGCCGATTATCGAAAACGCAAAAATGCTTTCGATGGACAAGCCCAACAAAGACTTCACGCGGGTCGCACTTATCCCGCTCTCCGTATTGAACGAAGCCTTCACCGAGGGCTGGTTCGATGATCCAGACGCTTGGAAGAAATGGGCGAATGACCCAGCCAACGCCTGTTACCGCACGACCAAAGGCACAATCTAAGGTCACAACTGAGAGGTGAATTTATGCCAAGTCTGAAAATAGCCATTTGCACGCCTTGTTATGGCAACCCTGAGCTGATGTTCTCAAAGTCGCTGCAAGGCGCAATCAAGCATTTTTACGAGGCCAACCTGACCACCACGGACGGGGAGCCTTACGAGAAGGAAATAGAATGGTTTGTGGTTAGCAATTCAATGCTGACCGAGGGCCGCCATATGCTGGTAGCCGAAGCCCTGAACTGGGGTGCCGATTATCTGTTGTGGATGGATGCAGACCATGTTTTTCCGCCTGACACTATCTGCCGTCTATGGGCGCGCAACGTTCCGATTGTCGGCTGCAACTATGCGCGACGCGGCACACCGACCGCACCGACCGCCTGCAAGATTGTAACGACCGATGATGGCGAGGATCACAAGAACCTTTGCTACACCACGATGGAAAAGTGGCACGATAACGTTCTTGAAGAAGTAGACCATCTGGGCCTTGGCCTGTGCCTGATGCGTATGGACTGCTTTGATGCACTCCAGGTCAAGGCGGAGGAAGAAGGCAAGGATACCTTCATGCCGCTGTTCATGTTTACGCCCACAGATGGCTTCAAGGGCATGATTGGCGAAGATGTGTATTTCTTCAAGAAACTGAAGGCCGCTGGCATCCCTGTATATCTCGACCACGGGGTATCATGGGAAGTCGGCCATATTCACAAGATTGTTCTGACCAACCATCACGCGGTCAGGCAGGAACAGGACTGGATTGACCACGGAAACAAGCGCGCAAAGCGTTACGAGGACAAAATTGCCAGTCTGGAATCGATAGAAACGGCATAAGATATGGCAGGCGATCCACAGACCTTTGCGGAATTGAAGACTTCGGTTGCAGCGTGGTTAAACCGCAGCGACCTGACGTCACAGATTCCTGAATTTATCGCGTTTGCGGAACGCCGCTTTAACCGGGTTATTGTTGTGCCAGAGCGTGAAGCTGTGGCCACGGCAACGATGAGCGGCGAACGGCTGGCCCTACCCAGTGACTTCTGGTCCTTGCGTTCGCTGTTCATCGACGCTGACCCGCGCATTGCCTTGCAGCAAGTGTCGCCTTCGACTTTGCGTTCACAATATGCCGTGCAGATTACAGGCAAGCCGCAAGTTTTTGCGATCATGGACGAGCAGTTCTATTTCGGCCCGTCGCCTGACGATGATTACGCGGTAGAGATTGATTACTACGCTACAATCCCGGCGTTGAGCGACAGCCAGACAACAAACTGGCTGCTGACAAAGCATCCTGACATTTATCTCTATGGCACATTGCTACAGGCCGAAGCGTATCTGTGGAATGATGACCGCTTGGGCGTCTGGAAAGCCGCTATGGATGAGGCGATTGGCGAACTGATGGAATCTGGCAAGCGCAAGCACACATCGGCTTCCCCTGTGCGCCTGCGCAGTCCTGTTGCGAGTTGGGGTATATGATTTTCGGTCCCTTTGCCCCTGACAAGGCAAAATCCGGCAATCCAGACATCCTGACGGTGTGCAGCGGTGTTTACCCTATGGAGGACGGTTATCGGCCTATAGGGCAGTTTGAGGCGCTTTACAGTGCGCTTCCATCGGCTCCCAAGGGCGGTGCGTCGTTTACGTCAGAGGATGGCATCAATTACATCATCGCTGGCGACAATTCGACACTTTACAAAGCGGAATCAGGTGGCTGGACAAACCTTTCGTCCGGTTACAGCCTGCAAGGCGAACAGCGGTGGCGTTTTGCGCAGTTTGGCGGTCTTGCGATTGCGACAAACGGCAATGACACCATGCGCAAGATTGATCTGGCGACAGGCATTGTCAGCCCGTTAGGCGGCAATCCTCCCAAGTTCGAGACACTTGCTGTCGTGAAGGACTTTCTGGTTGGCGGTGTGCGCAACGGCAAGGTTACGCATATGGGCTGGTCCGGCATCAACGATGCGGAATGGTGGACAACAGGCCAAAGACAGTCTGACCGGCAGGTGATGCCATCAGGCGGGCGTATCAACGGCATTTTGTCGGGTGAATTTGGCGTTATCCTCCAGCGCGACCGGATTTGCCGGATGGATTATGTCGGTGGCAATACGATCTTTGAAATTAACGAGGTGTCATCGAATATCGGCTGTGTGACCGTTCATTCTGTTGCGCAATGGGGTGTCTTGGGCTTCTTCCTGTCCGATGAAGGCTGGATGATGTGGGACGGCCAGCAGCCAAAGCCGATTGGCCGTGAGAAAATCGACCGCGAATTTGCATCTCTTTACGATGTCAACGACTGGCCAAATATGTCCACGGCCATTGACCCTGTGGAGGGTGTTTTAATCATCGCCATGCCGGACAAGCAATGGCGGTATAGCTGGATCTTCGACAAATGGACAACCGCACCTATTGTTTCGCCAATTATATTCTCCGGAGTGGTCAAATCCATCTCGATTGATGAAGACTATCTGCCGGATATGCCGGACGATACGGATGTTGACGGGGCAGGGTTGCCTTCGCTTGATGACACGATATTCAAAGGCGGAGATCCGCTTCTTTACGTATTCAGCAGCACATACACATTGGGAAGCCTCACTGGCACGCCAATGGCTGCGACATTTACAGGAACCGATCTGGAATTATTCAGGGGGCGTCGTGCCTGTCTGCGCTTTGCAAGGCCGGACTGCGATGCAACAACAGGACTGACCCTTTCTTTCCTTGCGAGGCAGCGTCTGGGGGACGCAGGCAGCGCGGTATCTGGGTCCAGCATAGTTGCATCAGGGGAAATGCCATGCCGTGTCTCAGGACGCTTCCTGCGGCCTACACTGGCAATCGCGGCAGGCACGACATGGAGTTATATTAAGGGGCTTGATTTTATCGGTAGTCCGGGGGCGGGGCGGTGAGTTCGGAAACCTATACCTTCATCGCAACTAAAACAACTTACGCAACCACAATACCCCTAACCATTATGAACGTGGCTGAATTAACCCGCCGCGTCCGTAATGCCTTGCTGGCAACAGACTATCCGACGCGGGTTGGCGAGTTGCGCGAATATCCTTTGTCCAATGCTGTCCCGAATTTCCTTTTGTGCGACGGCAGCGAAGTCAATAAATTGTCTTTCCCTGAATTATACGATTATCTTGGCGATACACAGGGAACGGCAACCGATGCCGCAAACTTTGTGCTGCCTAATTATGTCGGGACGAAAACACCTGCCGCGACCGCACCTGCTCAGACCATTGTGGGCGGAACGGTATCGACAGGCGGGACGATCACGCAACCAACGCAACCTGGACAGACTGGGACGTCAACGGGTGGCAATGTCGTTTCTGGTGGACGCCCGCAGACATTGGGCGAGAATGAGAACGAGTTTTGATTGGTGTTGTCGGTGATCCCTTAGGTTGGTCGCGCTGGAACGAGGTCAAAACGCTCTTGCAAGGCTCTCTGGACCGCATGGGCGATACAATGGCCGATATTGAAGCGGCGCTGCAAAGCAATGCTCTTCTGTGGGTTTCTGTGGGCGAGAAAGTCAATTTTGCTGCTGTCGGGCAGATATTCAAAAAAGGCGACAAGACGGAATTATTCATCTGGCACGGCGGCGGGGATGATACCCACGGCGCGCTTGTGCGGGATGCTGCGGAGCAATGGTGCCGCAACAACGGATTCTCCGCAATGGAGATGAATGGCCGCATTGGTTGGATGCGAAGATTGAAGGACTGGAAGCCGGTTTCAGTGACGTTACGCAAGGAATTGTGATTATGGGTAAAAAGAAAACCAAGACGAGCAGCACACAGACGCTTGCTCCGTCAACCTATTCTCAGCCGTATATCGACCAGTCTGTGGCGACGGTGAACCAAGGCGCGCAGCAATCGCAGGACTTGCTCAAGCGGTATCTGCCACAGGCTGAAACAAGCCTTGGCTATTACAGCGATGTCTTGGGTGGCAAGTATCTGGATAAAGGCAATCCGTATCTGGAAGGCATGATCCAGGACACCAACCAGTCTATTGCCAGCAACGTCAACAGCCAGTTTAGTGGCGCAGGTCGTTATGGATCGGACTATCACACAAACGCTCTTGCTGACCGTATCGCAGCCAATGAGAACAACATTCGCGGCAACCAATACAACACCGAGCGCGGCTATATGAACCAAGCGGCCTTGGGCAATCTGGCAGGTATCCAGTCGCTTGTCGGCCTGCCTTCGGATGTTGCGAACAATCAGGCAAACGCAATCAACGCTCTGGTTGGGAAATATATCACGCAAACCGGAAACAGCACAACAAAACAAAGCGGCGGGCTTTTGGGCGATCTTATGTCGATTGGCGCGCAATTGGGGAGTGCAGCCATCATGGGTTCCGATGTCCGGCTGAAAACCAACATCGAAAAGGTTGGCGAATATGCGGACGGATTGGGCATCTATGATTATGACTACCTGCCGATTGAAGGCCAGATAGCTGATTATATGCCCGCAGGACGCCAGCGCGGGGTCATGGCGCATGAAGTTGCACAATTGCGGCCCTATGCGCTTGGCCCTGTCATAGATGGCTTTGCAACTGTCGATTACGGAGCATTGTGATGGGAATGTTTGGGGGAATGGCGCGCAAGCCTGTTCTGGGCGGGTATGACCAAGGCGCGGCAATGATGGGGCAATCAGGCTTTGCGCCGATGAATGCAGATATGCCGCAAAAGAAGCCGGGCTTTTTCAGCAAGCAGGGTTTTGCACCTGTATTGCTTGCCGGTATTTCGGACTTCTTCGCCCGTCGCAATGGCGTCGATCAAAACATGATTGGCAATGTGCTTGGGCAGCGTCAATACGAAGCATCTTTGCTGGATAAGGCACGGCAGGCAGAGATGCAACGCCAGCAAGAGCGCGAAGACTACATCTGGAAGTCGGAATATGACCGCGCCAATCCGAAGCCTGCCAACAACGATACAATCAACGACTTCAACTGGTATAAGGGCCTGTCTGACGCTGATAAGGCCATATATCAGCAGATGAAGCCAGAATATCGCCAAGGCCCTGACGGTCGCTTCTACCGCGTAGATACCGCTACAGGACCGATGCCTACATTCACCGCCGATGATTGGGAAAAAGGCCAACCGTTAGGAGGCAGCGTCGGAAACGGCGCTGGCGGGTTTTGATGGCGTTCTAAACGCAGTTATCCAGCAGGAAAGCGGTGGAAGGGCAGGGGTAAGAGGCCCACAAACGCAATACGGTCAGGCCTTGGGTATGACGCAGATGCTCCCCGCTACGGCGGCAGAGATGGCAAAGAAGCTAGGCGTTCCATTCAGGCAGGATTTGCTGACAGGGACCTCGCCACAGGCGGCGGAATATCAAAAGGCCCTTGGCGCTGCATATTTGCAGGAAGCGCTGCAAAAGACGGGCAATCTAACCGATGCCCTGCATTACTATCATGGCGGACCTAACCGCAAATTATGGGGACCAAAGACGCGTGGTTATGCGCGTTCTGTATTGGCAAGGATGAACAAATAATGGCTGAACGTCGCGTTATTAACGGTTACATTGTAGAGCGTCAGGCAGACGGTAGCCTTGTGACTATCGGCCCTGCGGGTGGCACTGCACCGCAAATGCCTGTTGATCCTACATACCAATATGGAGGCCCGCAGGCTTCGGCTACACTGACCAAGACGCAACTTGACAACCAAATCAGCCAAGCGACCATAAATGCTGCAATCAAAAAGGCGAATGCAGAGGCCGCGAAAGCTGCTGCCGATGCCGCGTCTGCTGAAATTGGTTTGCAAGGCGATGTTGCCAAGAAGGCCAAGCGTGATGCCGCTGATCCTGCCTTGAAATTGCGCGACATAATCAAAACCATTGATGGCATCGCTGCTGATGCCAAAGATAACGGCGGGTGGGGTGAAACCGGCTGGCTTGGGTCTTGGCTGCGGGATCGTCCAGGTTCTGCTGCGTATGATCTGCAAAGCAAAATCAAGAAAATCGATGCAAACTCTGCCTTTAGCGAATTGCAGCAAATGCGGGATGCAAGCCCGACAGGTGGCGCGCTAGGTGGCATTGCTGTTCCAGAACTGGAACTTCTTAAATCAACTATTGCCTCACTTGACCCCAATATGTCGCAAGACGAGTTTTTGGGGCAATTGCAAGCTGCTCGTGACCACTATGCAGGACTTGTTTCGCGCATCGATCCTGCTGGGCAAGTGCCAGCGAAGGACTACGCAAACCAAACATCAGCGCAGATACTTGGCAAGCGCGATGACATGGCCGTTGCAGGCAATGTGCAAGGCCCTGACCAAGCCGACCGCAGCAGCGTTTACCTTGGCGATGCCCCTGATCCTAACCGTGGCGGCTTTGCCCCCTATGGCGCTAAATTTCGCACGGTAGACAATCCTGCGCTTGCGGGTGTCAATGAGGCAATCGGCAAAATGATTGCCCAAGGCGCAACACGTGAACAAATCGCGGCTTTTGCCGCAAGCAAGGGTGTCACGCTACCACCTAACACGCAATGGGGTCAGGAAACGCCCGCAGGCCGTGCATGGCTTAAGCAGAACCCCGGCAAGCCCTATCCTGTCAATGTCGATGACATGGTTGTGCCGATGTCCGGCTTTGAGCAATTCCGCAACAATCTGCCGCAAACCCCTGTCGGCACTGCACTTGCAACGGCAGCTAATGCTGGCGGCTTTGGCATCCCGCAGATGATTGCAGGCGGTGAGGGGCTTGATTACCTGCGTTCGGTAAACCCCAAAAGCGCATTTGCAGGCGATGTTGCGGGCGTGATCGGCGGAACGGCTGCACTAGGCAAGGCAGGCTCGACCGTTGCAGGAAAACTTGCACCATCCTTGCTTGGCGGCGGCGCTAAATCGGCCGCAGCGCGTCAACTGGCGACAGATGCTGCTTATGGGGGCATCTATGGCGGTGTGACCGAGGGGACGCCTGAGGGTGCATTGATGGGCGCTGGAACGGCTGCTGCCGGGTCTTTGTTAGGCCAAGGCATAGGCGCTGGCATCGGCAAGGCGCTAAAGGGTGCAAGTATGAATCCCTTTGCCGAAAAGTTGCGCGGCATGGGCGTCAATAACCTCACTATTGGCCAGATGCTTGGCGGCAAGGCCAAGGGGTTAGAGGACGCCATGACAAGCGCGCCGATCCTTGGCGATATTGTCAATGCGCGCCGTGTCGAAGGATTTAACGACTTCAACCGCGCCGCATTTGAGCAGGCTGGCGCTCCTATCGGCGCTCAGGTCAACGACATCGCAGAAGCCGGTATTGATGCCTTGCGGCCTCAGGTTAGCCGTGCATATGACCGTGCGACAGAAAATGTCACCGTTCCACTGGATCCACGCTACGCGCAGGAACTGGCACAACCATTGGCAGAGGGTTCGCAATTAGTGGGCGACTATGGCGCTGGCTTTACCCGCATGGTCAATAACCGTGTCAAACCTGCACTTGATACCGGTGAATTGTCCGGCGCTAATTATCAAAACATGATGCGCGCCATGCGTGATGCCCGTGGTTCTGTGCAGGGCCAGCCTTTCGCACAAGACTTTATTGACCCTGTAAAGGCAATGGAAGTCGCAACACGCGGCCTTATGGAGCGTCGGGGCGGAGAAGGTGTTATCACCGGCCTTCGCGTAGCAGATGACGCCTATCGCAACCAGAAAGTGCTTGAAAAGGCCGTGGAGGCTGCGCGTAACGGCTCCCGTTCTGGCGAAGTCGGCACGTTCACGCCTTCGCAGCTAAACGACGCTTCGGTCATGAACGCCCGCAAGTTTGGCGGCACTGGAGCAACGCAAAATCGCCCGTTTTACGATCTGGCAACCGCAGGGCAGGAAGTGTTGCCTTCGACATTGCCTGATAGTGGCACAGCCAAGCGGGTAATGTCCCTTGCTCTTCCTGCGTCACTAGGCGGGGCAGGTGGCGGGCTTGGCTTCATTAGCGGCGATCCTTCAACGGCTGCGCAGGGTGCGGGCGCTGGATTGACTATCGGAACGCTGCTTGCCCTTGGCGGGACAAAGGGCGGTCAAAAGGCACTAGAGGCGGCTTTATTCAAGCGTCCTAAGGCTATCCGGCGCGCTGGTGGCATCTTCGGGAGCAGGAAGGGCCAACAGGCCCTGAGTGGACTTGTAACAGCCCCGCTCCTCATAGAGTGACGGGTCCTCAGGCCAAAACCATTCGGAAATAAAGGCCCAGCCAAACAACACGACGCCCTTGGCGACCATAACCCAAAACAAATCCATGCGCTGACCTACCACGCACAATCGAATTTTACAACGGCTCGCTTCGGCGGGCTTTTTTTATGGGAAAAACAATGCCGATAGAAGATTATAACTCTTCCGCCTCGCTAAACACGCTTTTGGGGACGATAGCCGTTGGCCCAGGCATGGCACGAGCAGATGTGAACAACGCGATTCAGCAGCTTATGGGTGACATCGGCGGATACAAGGGGTCTATAACAGGCGTTGACTATATCACTGACCTTGCCGACATTGCCACAGACGGCACGGACCAGGACGCCAACATCATAGCTGCGCTGATTGCAAATTATTCCGTTGGTCAGCGCAAGACGGTGGTTATTCCAAACGGCGTCAGGTGGAATCCGCAAAACGTGCTTGCAGATGCTACGGTAAAGACTTTGGACCGTTTGGTCATTTTTGACCTTGCAGGATATAACGCGGCAACATCGGCAGGCGAAAACTCAAAGCAGATCGGTGTTTTCAGTATCGACAGCGATGCAACGGAAGACACGCAATTCGGCCACGTTAGCAACCACCATCCTACGTTGCTTGTCAGTAACACGGGTCTTGCGGGAACGGAAAGCGGGAACATTGGCCGCGCCTCAATCCTTTTCGCCCGTGGCTATTTCACAGACGGCAACCAGTCCTTTAAAGGCGCTCTAATCCAGCAATATCGCCGCTCATTTCTTGACAATACGATATGGGAACACGTCTGGTCTAGCCTTGCACCTTGGGAAGTGCTGGCTATCGGGGCCGATTATACGCAATGGACAGCTTCTACTGCTTATGTCGTTGGTGATTATGTCGTTACAGAGGCAGGGGCCATTCTTGAGTGCACGGTTAGCGGCACATCTGGCTCAACTGCTCCTGCACCTGCTGTGTTGGGAACGGCAACAGACGGGACGGCAACATGGCAATGGATTGACGCTGCGGACAGGCAGGTATTCAGCTTTGACCAGCAAGGCCGCTTAAAGACCAACGGCGCTACGGAAATAGCCGATCTTGCAGCTTTCAAGCAAGCGGTTACAGACACGACTACAACTGCAATCATGCGGCTATCTGCAACGGGCAACAGCAAGACTGTTCGGATTGTTGGTGAGCCTACCAATAGCGGCGGGTCAACTGTCGGATCTGCGTTCCTGCTCTGGAATACAGATGGCGCGCTTGAGGTTCTCGATAGCGCAGCAACCCGCATGTCAAGCTATGAGGGCATAAACAAAGGCTTCAAGGTTGAAATGCTGCGCGGGGCATGGGCTACCGCTGCCGATGGTGACACAACCCCGTCTGTTCAAAATAAGCACACGCTTTACCTGTCGAACACAGGCGCAACCAGCATCACTACGCTTGATGACCCGCAAGATGGGCAGGTGGTGGAATTAATCGCCACTAACGGTAACACAACGCTTGTTCACAGTTCCAGCCTAACGCTGACAGGCTCTACCAACATAGCCATGACCGCCTACAGTTCGGTTACGCTTCGCCGCGTCCCATCGTCCATAAGTTCGCGCTGGGTCGAGGTTGCCCGTTCTATTAAATAAGGAGAAATCTGATGTATAGCATACCAACCTATGACGTGCCGATTGTGGCAATGCCGCCTAATCCGCCGCCACTTCCTCCGCCTCCGCCGCCACCTCCCCCGACGCCTCCTGAGGTGCCGGAAGGGTGACTTGGTTCGCCATAATGGGGGCCGTGCTGCTGTTCATGCTGTTGCAACGGACGGACGGCGCATGGCCCCTTCATAAACTGAGAACGTGGGCGGCGCTGTTTTGTTCCAGCCTTGCTGGTTGGATTGCTGTGGCCAATTCGGAAGCCGTCCCCGTTCTTTCCTTCATCATCATTGACATACTTGCTGGGGTGGTTGTTTTGGCGCGTCCGGCAGGGCTGGCACAGCGGGCAATCGGCCTTTGCTACGGCGTTATGATTTTATCCCATATTGGTTATAAAATAGCGTTACTATATTTTCACAATGTAGTAAGTTCAACCAGTTACGAAGCCTTTATGACTTTCGCAGGGTGGGCGCAGTTGGTCATATTAACGGTGTGGAGTGGCTGGGATGTTGGAAGGGCTCTTTTGCATCGGGTTGGGTTTCGCCGGGCTGTGGTGGATCAAGCTAAGGCTGGAGGCACCCGCTGATGAGGAACGAAGAGAATAAGCACTGGATCATTGACCAGTTAGAGCGAAACCTTGTCGCCATATTTCTTGGCGCTGGCCTTGTGTTTTCGCAGTTCAATAACGCCGATTCCAACACGGCTTTGGAAATCAAGCAAATCAACAACAAGCGAGAGAAGCTGGACGCCATGTACATACGGCTGTGCAGGCTGGAGGCGAACGCGCAACTAGGGGAATGTAAATGAAAGCAAACTTTG
>JACCDR010471200.1_pt1 | contig 22400 bp, 16 predicted proteins | sample 7446431 | NCBI WGS metagenome assembly JACCDR01 (sample SAMN15323443, study PRJNA562643) | freshwater metagenome | isolation source: river surface water | place: USA:Blue River Watershed | collected 2017-08-17 | reverse complement strand
TTACAGCCAGTCTATTCCTTTTTTGAGCAGTGCTAATGTTTTGGCTTCCTCCGAGCCTTCTACCGCTTGATAATCGTAAACCCACTGAGCCAAAGGAGGCATACTCATCAAAATCGACTCGGTGCGACCGTTGGTTTCTAGCCCAAACTTTGTACCACGGTCATGTACTAAATTAAACTCGACATAGCGACCCCGACGCAGCAGTTGGAAAGTTTTTTCAGCTTCGCCGTAGGGCAATGCCTGATTTTTTGCCATAAAATGCGTATAAATTGGTGCAAACGACTCTCCAAGCTCTTGTACAAAAGCAAACAATTGTGCTTTGGTTCTGCTAGAATTTACTTTTTGATAGTCGAAAAAGATACCGCCAATTCCTCTTGTTTCATTGCGATGCGTATTGAAAAAATAGTCATCCGCCCATTTTTTGAAAGTAGGATAATACGCTTCATCGTGTTTATCACATACGGCTTTCAACTGTTGATGAAACCAACGGGCATCTTCTTCTACGATGTAATGTGGCGTTAGGTCAATGCCTCCGCCAAACCAAAACTCGCCATTACTCATTTCAAAGTAACGTACATTCATGTGGATAATAGGCACACGAGGGCTACGAGGATGAATCACAATAGAAACGCCTGTAGCAAAAAAATCAACTTTTTCTTTGAGTCCCATCGACTGCAACATTTTCTCGTGCAAATCGCCCCATACAGCCGAAAACATCACCCCTCCTTTTTCAATCACCTCGCCTTCTTGTATCACACGGCTACGCCCACCTCCACCTGCGGCCCGTTGCCACAAATCTTCATGAAAACTTGCCCCACCATCTGCCTTTTCTAAAGCAGCACAAATACGGTCTTGTAGGCTTTCAAAGTAGGTTTTTATCTCTTCTTTCGCAATCATGGTCATTTATTCATTTTAATTTCCTGTTGTATCTGGTGCGGCTCTATACGAATGCCCCACCGAATCGGTAGCACTACCCAAGCTATCAACACTTGTAGAATCGCTTCGTGCGGGGCCATAATAGCCTCCAGTACAACTAATATCTTTGCTAAATCGTTTGGGGTCTAGTTTTTCAAAAGGTACAGGATGATACGCTTGTAGCGAAGCATCTTCTTTAATTTTTAGCATAAAACGCCTATACAAAGGCATGGCTGTTTTAGAACCTTCGCCCAAAGCACCCGTTCGGAAGTGAATAGAGCGGTCGTCGCCACCAACCCAAACGCCCGTGACGAGGTTATGTGTCATGCCCATAAACCAGCCATCTGAGTGGTTAGAAGTTGTACCTGTTTTGCCTGCAAAAGCAGGTTGATAACGATTTTTTTCTGGCAACAATTTAGCCCCATCGCCCCAAAGCAAGCTACTACCAGTACCACCATCATAAATAGTTCCTTCGAGCATATTACGCATCAACAACGCCGATTCTTTGCGAATAACTCTTTTTACTTGTGGGTCAAAATGCTGAATCACGTTGCCGTTTTGGTCTTGTATTTCTGAAACTAATAACGGTTCGGCATGAATTCCTTCATTGACAAAAGCCGAATACGCTCCTACCATTTCGTATAAAGACACATCAAACGACCCTAATCCGATAGAAGCTACTGGACGCAAACGGCTCGTAATACCCATTTGTTTGGCATAATACATGACTGTATCGGGACCAACTTCATTGGTTAATTTAGCCGTAATTGTATTGATAGACTTCGCTAGGGCACGTTTCAAAGGCATGGTAGAATAACTGTAATGCCCGTCGGCGTTGCTAGGTCGCCAAACCTTGATTTCTCCTTTTTCTTCTACCTCCAATTCAAAAGGTTCATCTCTCATTGTATAACATGGCGACATATCTTTGGGACCGTCAATAGCAGCCGTATAAACAAAAGGCTTGAACGTAGAGCCTGGCTGGCGTTTTCCTTGCTTCACATGGTCGTATTTGAAATATTTAAAATCTAAACCGCCTACCCAAGCCTTGATATGCCCTGTAAATGGGTCCATTGTCATCATACCAGCTTGTAAAAACTTTTTGTAATATTGAATAGAATCGTAAGGAGTCATTTCTTTCTGCTCCTCCCCTTCTCTCGTGCGAGAATAAACCCACATTTTATGCTTGACATTTTTCATATAATGCCAAACTGAATCTTGGTTGTTGGGGAAGCGTTTGGCTAAGGCTTTGTAGTATTCTGTGCGTTTGGCAACCGTATCAATAAAGCCCGTGATTTCGTTGCCTTTTTCATCAACCCAAGGGTTTTGTCCAGACCAGTGATTGTCAAAGGTTTTTTGCAAATTACGCATTCCTTCCGACACAGCATCTTCGGCGTAGGTTTGCATACGAGAATCAATTGTTGTAATAATTTTTAGTCCATCACGATATAAATCTAGTTCTACCTCATTTTTTTCAGCCCATTCATTCAAGTAACGAGCCACGGCCACTTTAAAGTAATTGCCATTACCATCATAAGGCGACTCTTCGTGTTCTTTGAGTTCTATTGGTAATACCGACACCGAATCATACACAGCTTTGCTCAAATAACCATATTTCACCATCTGCGAAAGCACCACATTACGGCGTTTCCACGATTTGTTTTCATCTAAAGGTTTGTTTCTGTAGCGAATAGGGTTATAGGTTGTCGTAGCCTTTTGCATCCCCACCAACACAGCAGCTTCTTGTACGCTCAGGCTATCGGGCGAGGTATTGAAATAGCGTTGCGAAGCTACCTTGATACCATACGAGTTGCTTCCAAAATCTACCGTATTGAGGTACCATAAAATGATTTCATCCTTGGTATAATAACGCTCTAGCTTAATGGCAGTCAACCATTCTTTTGTCTTGATTATCAAAGTTTTAAACCCTGGTACATAGCCCAATAATCCTTTTTTACGCAAGCCTTCTTTCTTACGGGTTTTAAATAAATTCTTCGCCAATTGCTGGGTAATCGTACTACCTCCACCACGCTCGCCTCCTTGCAAAATACCCACCACAACACCAAACATCGCTCGAAAATCAATGCCCGAATGGTCTTTGAAACGTGCATCTTCTGTGGCAATGAGTGCGTTTACCAGATAAGGCGATAATTCATTGAAATTCTTGACAGGCGTGCGGTTTTCTTGAAAAAATTTACCGAGCAATACCCCATCGGCAGAATAAATTTCAGAAGATTGCGAGAGTTTGGGATTTTGAAGCTCTCCTACTGAAGGCATTTCGCCCGTGAGCCATAAGAAGTTGTTTTCGATGGTAAAAATATAAAATGCTCCTACCAGTACCGTCCAAGTGAATGCTTTCCAGAGTTTTTTCACAGGTTGAAAATACGCCGAATCGGTGTCGATACCTAAGCTACTAAGAATTTGCTGGATGAAAGCAGCCCAAGTAGAAGGAAGTGCATCAAGCCAAGCGTCGATGGCAGCCATGCGTTGCTTGCCGATTATTTTAGCTAATAGTTTGCTGCATAAATGCCAAATGGCAAGTAGTACAACAATGCCCAATTTTTTGAAGAATTGAATAATTTTATTAATCATACACTTATTTGTCAGGGAAACGAACGACAAGTTACAATAAAATTGGGTTTACTTCCAAAGTTTGAGCCAAGTAGATTTCAGGAAGCTTACAACAAGCCTAATTCAAGTAGTATGGATTAAGGCTAGGTAAATTTTTTTTTATTTTTTTACCTTTTATATCTCTTTGAAAATCAAGGAATGGCAACAACAGTAGCTTTAAAGAGGCATTTTTTTTCAAAAAGGCATTTGCAACACATGAAAAAAAGCACTAATTTTGCATCACCAAAAACAAAGAGAGTTGGCAGAGTGGTCGAATGCGGCGGTCTTGAAAACCGTTGACTGTCACAGGTCCGGGGGTTCGAATCCCTCACTCTCTACCAAATAAAAGCTTGTCGCACGACAAGCTTTTTTGTTTATATCCGAAAACAGACATCTCAAATCTCCCACCAATACCAATCTTAGCTCCTTACCTCTATCATCTGCCATATAGCCAAGGATTTTTTACTACTAAATTTATTTTTTACAAAAATTTTTACTTAGTAAATCCTTGATAACAAAAGCATTATTGTATTTGAAGATTTTTTTTTATCTAGCATTTCAAAAAAGATTTGCTTTGTATTGTACAAAACACTAATTTTGCACCATCAAAAACAAAGAGAGTTGGCAGAGTGGTCGAATGCGGCGGTCTTGAAAACCGTTGACTGTCACAGGTCCGGGGGTTCGAATCCCTCACTCTCTACCAAGGTTGCACAAATCAACCCACTAAGCAAAAGCCTGTCAGCTAGACAGGCTTTTTTGTTTTTCTTCTTTTTTTATAAAAATACACTTTTACTCACTACGCATCAATTTGCTATCTTGTGCCTTTATTGCCTTCAGTTGCTCGCCAATTTCGGCGTTTTTTTTCTCAACAAGTTGCCAAAATTGTTCTTGGGTAAGTGTTTTCCGAAAATCATCATACGCTTCTTTGATTATGGCTTTTTCGGCATCAGTGCTTGCATTAGCAAGTGCTGCTAATAACTCATCAAATTTATTCATGTTTTGTATAGATTAAATGGGAACAAATGCCCACCTGTGCTTTCCTCAACCTAGTGTTTAAAAGCTGAAGCTACGAGGATGCCTTGGTATTCTTTTTTTTCGGAATAAAGGGTAAGTCCTAATAACTGCCAATCGACAGCAGCTCTTACCGTATAAGTAAACTGGTGGGTTTTTGTTGGCGTAATGTTTAAGGACAGGGGAGTCCAATGAATGCCATAGAAAAATCCTTTGCTCCAGTGATTAGCCCTGATAGGCACGGCAAGATGCTGGTCATTTTCACCCAACAAAATACTGATGCCGTGGGTTGCCATGCCCCATCCTTCGCTCGCCAAATTGATTTCTTTGAGATAAGTTAGGTCGCTAATGCGTTCTTCTTTGCTGGTAAAATCCCATACTTTGGGAGAAGCTTGAGGACTAGGATTGGTCAGGGATTCTATAGGGGGATGTATCGTAAAACAAATCAATCCAACTAAAAAAATAAGCGAAGCAGGCAAACCAAACTGTTGCCGAAGTAAACGAGTGGCTTTATAGCTTACATACAAAAAGCATAGCAATAAACCGAGGTTTAATAAACTCCATAATACGTGTAACATCCTGATAAATACTTAAATGATTTGACTTAGGCTTTCAAAAACACGACTAATATACAGCATCTAGCGGTATTCTATGCCATATATTTGAGGTATTTATCATTTAATTATCCAACTGATATTTAATAGGGCTGAACGCAGTTTTTTCTATTTCTCGAAGAAAATAGAACCTTTGTATTTATCCTTCGCAAAATAGCTTGTCTTATTTGCTTGTTGGATTTCGGATGTGTACTAAAATACCTTTAACAAGGCATTTTAGCACACATCCGAAATCATTATTTCTTTTCCTCAAAGAATCAAGCAATTATTTATGTGTTACTTTGATTTCGGCAGGCGACAATTGGATATAATCAACCAAAATACGCTCTGTTTCTTTCAAGTACGCATCTTTTTCACGTCTTTCTTTCAAAGCTTTTTCTTTCGCCTGTGCAATGCTCGTAGAGTCGTTGGCAACAGGTTTGGTATCTTCTACCGCAGCAGCTATGTCAGGATTGAGTTCTTGGGCATTACGCTTTTTCTGTTCTTCAATCTCTTTGCGGCGTTTGTCTTCTTGCAAAGCGATACTTTTGCGTTCTTTTGCCTTTTTCCAATAGTCAAAATCGGCAATGAGTTTTTTCAACTCTGGCTCAGTTTTGAGGCGGTCTTGTGTATTTTTCTGTAATTTGGTCAACACTGGCTCAGTAATCGCAGCAGAAGGAGCATATTTTGTGGCGGCAATCATATCCCAAGGCAAAGCACTAGGCTGAGAGCTTTCGCCGTATTCTTCTGCCGAAAAGCCCGATGGCAATTCGATGTCGGGCGTTACGCCTTTGTGCTGTGTACTACTTCCAGTAATACGATAGAATTTTTCCATCGTAATTTTAAGTTGCCCTACATTTTCGGGTTCTCCTCGCAAGAAACGACCCAAATCAACCAAGGTTTGTACTGTTCCTTTGCCGTAGGTTTGCTCGCCCACAATCACCCCACGTTTGTAATCTTGGATAGCTCCTGCAAAAATTTCGGAAGCCGAAGCACTAAAGCGGTTCACCAACACAGCCAATGGCCCGTCATATACCACCGCAGGGTCGGTATCGTATTCGGCTTTAATTTCGCCATCTGATTGCTTGCGTTGCACCACTGGGCCTTGCGGAATAAATAGCCCTGTAAGACTCACGGCTTCTACCAACGAGCCTCCGCCATTATTGCGTAAATCAAGGATAACGCCATCTACTTTTTCGGCATTGAGTTCCTGTAAAAACTTCTTTACATCGGCACTGGTACTTTTGTAGTCGCCATCGCCTTTGCGAACGCCTTCAAAATCACGGTAGAAAATAGGCAACGTAATCAAGCCAATTTTATACGATTTGCCATTGTTATTCATGTACAGAATATCTTTTTTGGCACTCCCATCTTCTAGCTTAATTTTCTCACGAACCAAACGTACTTCTTTGGGCATCGCCCCAACAGCCGCATCGCCAGGCAATATTTTCAGGCGTACAATCGTCGATTTAGGTCCTTTGATAAGCTTTACGGCATCGTCGGTCATCCAACCCACAATATCTACAAAAGCCCCATTATCTCCTTGGGCCACCCCTACAATTCTATCTTTAGGTTTTAAGGCTTTACTTCTGTAAGCAGGACCACCCGTGATAAGCTCGATGATGGTTACGTAATCGCCTTCCAAACGCAACGTTGCCCCGATGCCTTCAAACGACTGAGCCATTTCTTGGTTGAATTGGGCAGCCGCTTTGGGTATCATGTAGTTGGTATGTGGGTCAACGCTTTCAGTGAAAGAGTTCATAAACTGCTGAAAAACATCTTCGCTTTTAGTTTTGTCGAAGTATTTTTCACTACGTTTATATCTTTCTTTCAAATCTTTTACGGCAGAAGTATCGGCTTTACCACTGATTTTCCAATCCAGCAAAGTGCTTTTAATAGCCTTACGCCAAAGCTCGTCTAGTTCCTTGGTATTGCTTGCCCAAGTGGCATTTTCACGGTCGGGGTAATATACCTCGTCAACCTTAAAGTCCATGGGTTTATCTAGCAACGAAGCAACGTATGTAAAGCGTTCTTTGGCTCGTTTCCGATATACATTATAAATGTAGTAAGCCGCTGTGAGGTCGCCCGACTGCAATTGGTCGTCTATTACATAGCGAAATTTCTCAAAGCCATCAATATCGCTTTGGGTAAAGTTCATACGATTGCCATCTAATTCTTTGACATAATTATCAAAAATTTTCGATGATAAAGAATCGTTCAATGGCACACGACGATAATGATAATTACTCAAAATTTGCGTAACTAATCCCTCTACCTTGCGTTGCGTTTCGGTAGGTTTAATATCATCTTCACTGTATTTGTACGTCAAACTAACCGCATCGGGCATTGATGCCGAACGCAAGCCCAATACCACCAATAAGGTAACAGGCACAAGAGCGATAAGGTACTTTTTCATATACACTAGGGGGATTATATGTCTGTTGTGGGTATCAAGTTTGGATTGGGGCTTACGTATTTGGGAAGTCCAAATCCAATAAATTAAGTATGAGTGCTTAATTATTAATAATGAATTGTAAGTTACTGAAAATAAAAAACATAACTCATAATTTATAATTCATATATTTTGCACCCATATTTAGTTACGCACTATTTCTCAATATCCAACAATTCTACTTCAAAAATCAATGCTGAATACGGTTTAATTAATTGACCACCACCACGATGGCCATACGCCAATTCTTGTGGAATAAACAGCTTCCATTTAGAGCCTACAGGCATCAATTGAAGGGCTTCTACCCAACCTTGAATCACGCCCGTTACAGGAAACGAAATAGGCTCGTTGCGTTGCACAGAGCTATCGAATACCGTACCGTCGAGCAATGTGCCGTGGTAATGCACTTTTACTTTGTCGTTGACGGTCGGTTTAGCACCTTCGCCAGCTTTGATAATTTGGTATTGTAAGCCACTTGGTAGCGTAACAACGCCTTCTTTCTTTTTGTTCTCTGCCAAGAATTTTTCTCCTGCCTCTTTGATAGGCTTGAATTGTGCTTCTTGTTTTGCCATCATAAATTTTTGCAAAATTTGATTGGCTTGCATATCAGAAAACAAGGTTTTTGAGCCATTCATGACCTGTGCAAAAGCTTGGCTCATGAGGTCGGCATTGATGGCTACATTTTGAGATTTAAAATTTTCTGCCACCAAAACGCCCAAAGCATAACTTGCGGAATCGGATAAGCTACTTAATTTTAATGTTTTTGTATCAGATGCAGCAATAGATTTGGATGCTGTGCTTGCCTTTGCCGATGCGTTTGCTTTAGCAGCAGGTGAAGTTGTTTTTTTTACTTGTGCGTGAGCGGCAAGAGAGGTCAAGGCAAGCCCTGAGCAAAATGCAATTTGTTTTAGATTCATAATGTTGTTTTAATATGTACTACAATTTTACAAAAGATTTTTTCCAGCACTATACTGCTTTCTCTAGCTATCACGCCGACGCTATCAAAGACAATATGGCACAGAAGCCATCTTTTGTATTTTACTATATAAACTACAAAAATAAGCATTGAGCCGACTATTTGTAGTATATATACAGGATTAATTATGTTGCAAACTAACGTAATTTTCGGAGAAAAAGTATGAATAATTTTAAAAAGCCTTGCCTTGTATAGCTATTCACCGAAATCCAATATACTTAAAAATAGCAAGCTTTGTTTGCAAAAATCAGATGAAAGGTGCTATAATCTTTTAAAAGGCAAAAACACCCCTCAGCCAAGCGTATCGGCTGTTGATTCAATTTAGTAAAATTTTAAGAAAAGCCTCAAGAGCGAAATTCTGCTCAATCTCAAAAATATTTCTCTATTTCAATCGTTTGTAGCGGAATAATAATGCGATAGTACAAGATAAGCCCTGCAAAATCTTTTTTTTATCCAAACAAAAGCCCTTGTAAATAGCCTTTACAATTGTAGAATTATATTAGAAAAAAATTAGAATAAATAAAGATAAGCCCCGAAACACTTGTAAAAGTTTGGCGATTTTATTGCGATAATTCTTTCTGTGCTGGGGTACGCACTCTCAAAAAAGTATAATGTTTAGCACGAAAAAAAAACATTTCTCGTGGAATTGTGAAATTTCTTCTCTAATTTTGCACCTGTAAAAAAAGAGTTTAATAAGTTTTTGACAGTAGCACTTTTAGATGAGTAGTTTTTGAAAATAATTCCTTTAAAAGTTATACATCAAACTAATGACCTCTCAAATCGAATTCCAAAATCAAAATCCAACTATAAGAAATGGCATCAGTCAGACCAGATGAAGTTTCAGCCATCTTGAGAGAACAACTCTCAGGTTCAAAATCAGAGGCTGAACTCCAAGAAGTAGGTACCGTGCTACAAATCGGTGATGGTGTAGCTCGTATTTATGGACTATCGAAAGTACAAGCGGGTGAATTGCTCGTATTTGAAAACGGCTTGAAAGCCCTAGCCCTCAACCTCGAAGAAGACAATGTAGGTGCGGTATTATTGGGTGATTCATCTGAAATCAAAGAAGGTGACACCGTAAAACGTACAGACGAAATCGCCTCTATCAAAGTAGGTGACGGTATCTTAGGTCGTGTCGTGAACACACTTGGCGAGCCAATCGACGGCAACGGTCCAATCCAAGGCGAGTTGTATGATATGCCTGTAGAGCGTAAAGCGCCTGGGGTAATCTTCCGCCAACCAGTAACAGAACCACTTCAGACGGGTATCAAAGCGATTGACGCAATGATTCCGGTAGGTCGTGGCCAACGTGAGTTGGTTATTGGCGACCGTCAAACAGGTAAAACTACGGTTTGTATCGACACAATCATTAACCAAAAAGAATTTTACGATGCAGGAAAACCTGTGTATTGTATCTATGTAGCTTGCGGACAAAAAGCTTCTACTATCAAACAAGTAGAGCAAGCCCTTCGCAAAGCTGGTGCAATGGATTATACTGTGGTAGTAGCGGCTGGTTCGTCAGACCCTGCTCCAATGCAGTTCTTTGCTCCATTTACAGGTGCAGCTATCGGTGAGTTCTTCCGTGATACAGGTCGTGCTGCCTTGGTTGTATATGATGACTTATCAAAACAAGCAGTAGCTTACCGTGAGGTGTCGTTGCTTTTGCGTCGTCCTCCAGGCCGTGAAGCTTATCCAGGCGACGTATTCTATCTTCACAGCCGTTTGTTGGAGCGTGCCGCTAAAATCAACGCTTCTGACGAAATCGCCAAAAACATGAACGACCTTCCTGAATCACTTAAAGGTGTGGTAAAAGGTGGTGGTTCGTTAACGGCTCTTCCTATCATCGAAACACAAGCAGGTGACGTTTCGGCGTATATTCCTACTAACGTAATTTCGATTACCGACGGACAGATTTTCTTGGAAACCAACTTGTTCAACGCAGGTATTCGTCCAGCAATCAACGTAGGTATCTCGGTATCACGTGTGGGTGGTAACGCTCAAATCAAATCAATGAAGAAAGTAGCGGGTACGTTAAAGCTTGACCAAGCTCAGTTCCGTGAATTGGAAGCCTTCGCTAAATTTGGTTCTGATTTGGATGCTGCTACAAAATTGACTATCGAACGTGGTCGTCGTAACCTCGAAATGTTGAAACAACCTAACGGTCATCCTCAACGTGTAGAAGAACAAATTGCGATGATTTACGTATCTACTAATGGTTTGATTGATAAAGTGCCAGTAAACAAGGTGCGTGAGTTTGAAAAAGATTTCATCGGTGTAATGAACGCTACGCAAAAATCTACGATGGATGCGTTGAAAGCAGGCAAATATGATGATTCTTTAACTGACGTATTGAAAAAAGTAGCGAAAGAAGTAGCTGCTAAATACTAGGCAAAATCATAAAATGATTGAATGAGAGAAGCCCAAGGGTTTCTCTCATTAGCCTTTTATCTGATTCAATCATTTAACTAATCATTAGCATAAGATGCCTTCATTAAAAGAAGTCCGTAACCGAATAGCATCCGTAAACTCTACGCAGCAGATTACGAAAGCCATGAAAATGGTTTCGGCGGCCAAATTACGCCGTGCCACTGATGCTATCACGCAAATGCGACCTTATTCGCAAAAACTAACCGAAATGATTGCAACGGTTTCGGCTAGTGCTGAGGTGGCTAAATCCAATCCTTTTACTACAGTAAGAGACATCCAACGTGTGCTTATCATTGTTGTGACCTCCGACCGTGGTTTGTGTGGGGCTTTCAACGCCAACGTTGGAAAAGCTGCCGTAACGCTTGTCAATGAAAAATATGCAAGCCAACAAGCTGCTGGTAATGTAGAAATTTTGGCTCTTGGTAAAAAAGGTGGAGAATATTTGAGTCGTCGTGGCTTTAAAGTAAACGACGCTTTTGTTGATATTTTCACAAAATTGTCTTTTGCCAACGTTCGTTTGGCTGCCGAAGCTGCTATGGATGGCTTCGTAACTGGCAAATACGACGTGGTTGAGCTTGTTTACAATGAGTTTAAAAACGTAGCAACACAAGTTTTACAAGTAGAACAAATGTTGCCTATCGTTGAGGCGGAATCTACTCAAACGAAAAAATCAAGCGTTGACTATATCTTTGAACCTTCGGAAGAAGAGATTATCAACGAATTGATGCCAAAAGCCCTTAAATTGCAGGTTTTCAAAGCAGTACTCGAATCGAATGCTTCTGAGCATGGTGCTCGTATGACTGCGATGGACAAAGCTACCGAAAACGCTGGTGAGTTGTTGAAAGAATTAAAACTTATCTACAACCGCTCTCGTCAGGCTGCGATTACCAAAGAAATCCTCGAAATCGTAGGTGGTGCCGAAGCTTTGGCTTCTGCCTAGTTTTTCGCTTTTGATACAAAAGACTCATCTCAGCAGATGGGTCTTTTTTGTTTTAATACAAACAAACAATTGACGGCTCGTAGCGGTTGTATGCTTAAAGAACTATCGCCCAAACACATCACTCATGAAAAACATCGCTTATGTATTACTTGGTTTCGTAACGCTGCTGACAGTCACACTCATCGCTTGGGGACTTATTGCCCTTTTTGGCAGTACAGGAGGAATCAATGAAAAAAGTATCTTTATCCTCATTATCGGCGGCATCGTGAGCATCGGCTTGATTGGTCGAGTAATTGTGGTGATGAAAGATACTTTTAAGAAAAGATAATATGTTTTTTTAGAATGATACTTTTATCAAACCTACTTCCCTTCGGCAATTTCTTCATAAGCTGCCGTTAGGCTTCTGATAATGCCGTCGCCTTTCCATTCGCTTACGTTGGGAATGGCTGTGGTTTTGAGTATTTCTTCCTTGGTTTTGCCTGCTTTTACTTCGGCTTCTACAAAGGTAAACAGCTTTTCGAGGTAGTCTTTAAACGCCTTGATGTCTTCTTTCGTACCCACGATTTTGTCGGGGTCGAAGGCATGACCGAAAATAAATTGGGTGTCGTTGTCGAAAGTTGCATCAATAGCATCTAGTACTTTTACCCAACTTTTGATATTCGCTCCATTGGCTTTGTCCACAAAAGGATACCTGCGGTTGAACACCAAGTCGCCAAGGTGTGCAATATTGGCATCTTCAAAGTGAATAACCGAATCGCCATTGGTATGTCCTGCTCCAAAATAGTAAAGTCGCAAATGCTCCCCTCCTATTTTGTCTTTCCAAGTAGTCGTAAAAGTCAAATCAGGGAAGAGTTGTTTTTCTACGTTGTTTTGCTTTTGGGCGGTTGTTTGCTGATTTTTGAGTGAATTTTCGTGAGCTAATACGTGTTCTACGATGCCTTTAAAAGCAATATTCCCACTCGAATGGTCGCCGTGATGATGCGTATTGATGAGCAATTTGATAGGTTTTTCTTCCTTCTGTTTAAGGGCTTCTATCAAATGCGTTGATTGCTCAGGGAATTGCGAATCGACTACAATCCAGCCTTTTTTGGTGGGTAAATACGCAATTGTTCCGCCTTTTTCGGTAAATACGCCAACGCCTTTGCGGAGTTCTCGCATTTTGTAGGGATTATCGAAAAGGCTATTTGCCCATGCGTTCGACGATAAAGCAAGAGCAGAAAGAGAAAGAGCCGTTTGTTGTAAGAAATGTCTTCTTTGCATAGCTGGTTTAGTTTAATAGATAAAGGAATAAGTACCAATATGAAATTAGTGAGCATAATATTCATGGCATGACTGGGAGTAATTTACTCATTATAAGTAATTTACGATTTGAGTCATGCCATGAATAAATTTGTCTAAGCACTTACGTTTTAAAAAGCTTAAATAACAATGCAAAATGGTGAATTAGTATTTTGACTTTTAGGAATTTACACTTTATTTTTATCAAAAAAACTTTGCTCCATTAGATTTAGCCAATCAAACTCGTAAGTACATAAAAATAAAACACTTAACTCACTCAATAGCTTGAGTATTGCTCTAATCTACAAAGATTTTAGCATTTTTTCTAGCATATCCATGTCTTTTACCAACACTTCTCTGGCTTTTGAGCCTTCAAACGGCCCAACAATGCCAGCGGCTTCGAGTTGGTCTATCAAGCGTCCTGCACGGTTATAGCCTAGCTTGAGTCGTCGTTGAATCAAAGACGTAGAGCCTTGTTGATGCGTCACAATCAGACGAGCGGCATCGTCAAAGAAAGCATCTCTATTTTTAGGGTCAAAATCCGACTTTTCGCTGCCGCCTTCGGTATCGCCTTCGCATTCGGGCAACATATACGCCGAGTCATAGCCTTGTTGGTTGCCAATAAATTCGCATACGTCTTCCACTTCTGGCGTATCGACAAACGCACATTGCAAACGGATTAAATCAGAGCCTGTCGAAAGCAACATATCGCCCATTCCCACCAACTGCTCGGCTCCTCCTGTATCTAAAATCGTTCTTGAATCTATTTTAGACGTTACTTTAAACGATAAACGGGCAGGAAAGTTTGCCTTGATTGTACCTGTAATTACGTTTACGGAAGGTCTTTGCGTAGCTATCACCAAGTGAATCCCAATGGCACGAGCCAACTGAGCCAAACGGGCAATCGGTTGTTCAACTTCCTTGCCGGCGGTCATCATCAAATCTGCTAATTCGTCAATCACCAACACGATATAAGGCATATAATAATGCCCATTTTCGGGGTTCAATCGGCGGTTTACAAACTTGACATTGTACTCTTTGAGGTTTCTACAGCCTGCATCTTTCAACAAATTATAGCGGTTGTCCATCTCAATACACAAAGAATTGAGGGTATTTACGACCTTTTTGGTATCGGTAATAATGGCTTCTTCTGAGTTGGGTAACATCGCCAAAAAGTGTCTTTCTATTTTATTAAATAAGGTAAGCTCCACTTTTTTGGGGTCAACCAATACAAATTTTAGTTGAGAAGGATGTTTTTTATACAATAATGAGGTCAAAATCATGTTCAAGCCAACCGACTTTCCTTGTCCTGTAGCCCCTGCCATGAGCAAATGGGGCATTTTTGCCAAATCGGTCATGAAAATATCATTGCTGATGGTTTTGCCTAAAACGATGGGCAAATCGGCGTTCGATTCTTGAAATTTTTTCGAGCCAATCACCATTTTGACAGGCACCATTTCACGGTTTTTATTGGGGACTTCAATACCAATTGTTCCTTTGCCCGGAATAGGTGCAATGATACGAATGCCCAAAGCCGCCAAGCTCAAGGCAATGTCGTCTTCGAGGTTTTTAATTTTTGAAATTCTTACGCCTGCGTCTGGGATAATTTCATAGAGCGTCACTGTTGGCCCAATGGTAGCCTTGATGTTGGCGATACCAATGCCATAATTGCCGAGGGTTTCTACGATTTTATTAGAATTGGCATTCAATTCATCTTGCGAAACTTGTGCTTTACTCATATCGTATTCTTTGAGTAAAGTCAAATCGGGTAAATGGTAGTGGGGTAAATCAAGTTTGGGGTCATACACGCCAAATTTTTTCACCAAATCGTCGCTGTTTTCTTCTTCGTCTTCGTCGATTTCTGCTGTATTTTTTTCTACTTCGAGCGTAAGCGATGGTTTCTGCACAACCTCCGCTTCTTCGGGTTCTACCGTTTCTTCGATGGTCAAAGCAATTTCTTTTTTCGGAGGATTGCCCAGAGGCTTTTCAGCGTTTGGTTCAACCACAGGGGGCAAATGAGGCCTGATACTTTCTTCGTCAGGATTGTCGTCATGCTCAAAAAACAGTTCTTCCTCGTCGGCTACGAGCGGTTCGGTTGTTGGCTTGGGTTTGATTTTTGCCAAATCGTTGCGTACACGCTCTATATTTTTTGCCTTAGCAATATCACCCATGCTTGCTTCTTCGTCGGCAGGATAATCTTCGGTATTGCGGCGGCGATTGAGCATTTCGAGCCAACGGTGAAAAGTATCAGTACCGTAATACAAGCTGATAAACACCGCCAAAATAAAGATTATCAAGAAAATAGAAAATCCGCCAAGCCAGTTGAAAAGATAATCGTTGGTATAATAGCCAAAACCGCCACTCAGATTGCCCCAAGTATCGGAGGCACGGAACAGCCGAATCCAAAAACCCATGAACAAACTGCCCCAAAATAAGTAAAAAACGCCTTGCCAAGTCACACGCTCTAGGGCGTATAGTTCTCGTTTAAAAGCAATTTTCAAGCCTATCAAAAAGGTAAGCGGAGGAATGACAAAAGCCGATATACCAAAGAAACGAAGGATGAATAAATCGGCTAGTTTTGCTCCAAAAAAGCCAAAGACGTTTTTGGTTTTACGTCCAGTTTCTTCAATCGTTGCCAAAGGAGCGTTCAGTTCGCTTTGGTCTTCTTTTCCCGTAAATAAATGAGAGAAAAAGGCAAAAAACATAAAAATACCCAACAGCATCAAAAGAAGCCCTGCAATAAATACCATGTTTTGCGTAGTTGTTTCGCTAAACTCTATCTGTGGAAACAACGGCTTTTTATTGGTACTTGGCTTTGCTTTTTCTTTTGATCGTTGTGCTTCATTTTTAGGAATATTTCTTGCCATATAAGTGATGGAGTAAAATGATTAAACAAAACTACTAGCCCTCTTGTTTGGCTAAAAATCGGTTGATACGACTAGCCAAAGCAGGGCCTTCGTAAATAAAGCCTGTATAAATTTGTACTAAATCTGCCCCTGCTTGTATTTTTTCCCAAGCATCTTCAGGCGAATGAATCCCTCCTACGCCAATGATAGGAAATGCTTTGCCCGATTTTTGTGCTAAGTAGCGTATCACTTCTGTCGAGCGTTTGGTGACAGGTTTACCACTCAAACCACCCATTTCTTTTACCAAAGTACTCTCTGATAAAAGATTTTCTCTTGCGATAGTCGTGTTGGTTGCTATTACGCCCGCAATTTTTGTTTCTTGTACAATTTCAATAATATCGTCGAGTTGAGAATCGGTCAAATCAGGGGCAATTTTAAGTAAAATCGGCTTGGGCGTAGGGCGTTTTAAGTTATTATTTTGTAAGGTTTGTAATAAGTCCTTCAAGGGTTCTTTTTCTTGTAAATCCCTCAAATTAGGCGTATTAGGCGAACTTACGTTTACTACAAAATAATCCACTACATCAAATAATTCGTCGAAACAAATCAAATAATCTTGTACAGCATTTTCGTTGGGTGTGACTTTATTTTTACCAATATTTCCCCCAATTAAAACAGTACTATTCCGTTGTTTAAGACGAGTAACGGCTTCTTTTACGCCCTCATTGTTAAAGCCCATGCGGTTGATGAGTGCCTCATCGGGTTTTAAGCGAAACAAACGTGGTTTATCGTTGCCAGGCTGGGCTTTAGGCGTAAGCGTACCGATTTCGATAAAACCAAAACCCATTGCCGAAAGTTCGTCCACCAACACCGCATTTTTATCGAATCCTGCGGCTAAACCTACAGGGTTTTTGAACGTTAAGCCAAACACTTGTTTGCTCAATTTGGGGTTTTCGTAATGATAAAACGCCTTAAAAATACTTGGAACAAAGGGTATTTTAAACAAGGTTTTCACCAAGTTGAAGGTAAAATAATGTGCCTTTTCGGCATCTAGTAAAAAAAGAAGTGGCTGTAATAAAAGTTTATACATATTTTTTGCATTCAAAACCTTGTCAGGAATAATCCTTATCAAAAGCCCAAAATTACGAAAACGGCAAAGAAAAACCTCACAAGGCAATGATTTCCCTGTGAGGTTTGAGATATTTTTTTAGAAGTATGGCTATTTGGCAGGTTTTTGCAAAATAGTTTCATCTACTTTGAGGTTTACTTTTACCTCTTCTGTTTCGATAGTCATGTTGCCGCCCATCGCAGGATTAGGCATCTCGGTTGTATAGGCAAATACAAGTCCATCGACAGTTTTGAAATCAGAAAATGAAATGTCCATGTTTACTTCTTGCCCTTGCACCAAACGTTTGGCTGTTACTTTGATAGCGTAAAAAGTTGTTGGTGATACAAACACTTGGGTTTGTTCGCCTTCTTTGTTGGTAATATTAAGTTTAAAGGCTTCTACTTTATCTACTTTTTCCTTACCAACCAATTCGATGGTCAAGCCTTTTTGTTTGGCATTGAACAAAGGGCCGCCCACTTCCATTTGGGATTTTGATTGTTTTACGACAGCACTAGGCATATCTTCTGGCGAACCATTGCCTCCCATCATAGCAGGGCGGAGCATCCAACCCGCATCGCCATCGACTACCGTAATCATTTGTTGGCCCATGACCGATACTTCACTACGCATCCCCCTTCCTACAAGGATGGTTGTTTTGGCTGCTACATCCATGCCTCCCATACCAATGCGGTTGGTCATTTGTAAGGTTTTCACGGCATTCCATTTTTCTACACCACCGATGGCTTCGATGTGTTTATTGACAATCTCTTCGGCGGTTTGGGCCATTGAAGCAACGTTGGTTGCCAAGATAATACATGCTGAGGCGATTGCCGAAGCAAACAATTTGGGCAATTTCATAAGAAATTAGTTTTAGTTTAAAAGGTACGCTAGAAGCCTCAGCCCAGCAAAAGAGCCTGCTTGCTGTTTGAAAAGTACAGTACAACACCCTCGCTTTTCAAGTACTACATGATAGAACGTCTAAATTAAGGATAAAAGGTAGGCTTCGCTACTTTTTTAAGAAAACTCAAAATAAATTTTTTATCAAATCTTGTTTTATCATTGCTACACCCACATCATAAAGGCTATACATCTCACATTTTTTTGAGTACTTTTGCTTGCTCAATCAGGAGAAATAATAAAAATATCACATACACCATCTTAGTTTTTTCAGTTTAACAAAAAAACAATATCAGTTGAATTTTGGGGTAAAGTTGTCACGAGTGATAATAAAATCAAGTAATTTGCTTGTGTCCAACATAGTTGTTATAAACGGCAAATATTAGTTTTGTGCAAAATCACTACTTTTTATAGTCCCTTATCTTTTTACTGATTTAAAACATATAACCCCTGCTATTATTAAAACTTGTAACGACAGAATCCAGAGATAAAAAACAACACTACAATGGCTAATAAACATTTAGACGTGAGTTCACATATACTACAAGCGCTGACGTATCTACATGAACATCAATTCCCCAACGGTGAATTTGTCACGTATGCTTCTTCTGACCCTGCAATGCGTTCGTGGACTCGACCCGAAAGTAATAATTTTGTAACAGCGTTGATATGCCATGCGATATTCCATACAGGCGATAACCCTCTGAGAAATGATATTGCTCAAAAAGCATTGGGCTTCCTAGCTGGTCAAGTAGGAATAGGTGGCACTTGGAACTTCTTTACTAAATATCATATCTATAGGTATTTGTGTGCCTGCGATTTAGATGATACCTCCTGTATATCATCTTTATACAGGGACTATAATATACCTTATCCTTTCGCCAACAACAACAACATAATTCTCTGCAATCGTACCAAAGAAGGACTTTTTTATACATGGTTCGTTATGCGATGCAAATGGATAAAGAATAAAACATTCTGGAAATTAGTATTAAATGAACTTAAACGCCCCGTAGCAAGTTTAGTCTTTTGGTACAGCGTAGAAGCCAATCGAAACGATGTGGATGGAGTGGTCAATGCCAATGTTCTCTATTATCTTGGGATGAATACTCATACCGAACCTATCATAGGTTTTATCAATTCTATTATCTTAAATGAAAAAGAAGATGATTGTGATTTATGGTATAGAGACCCATTCATCGTTTATTATTTTTTTTCTCGAAATTTTTATGCTGGCATCAAGGAACTAAGTCCTATCGTCGAACCTATTATACAGCGAATATTAGCCAAAGTAAAGCCAAATGGGATGCTAGGCGAAACTGTTCTGGATACCGCATGGGGCATTTGTGCATTAACTAATTTGGGGTACCAAGGTACAGTAATCGACAATGCCGTTTCGTTTCTCATAAGTCAACAGACTAAAACAGGCTCATGGGATAGATGGATTGCCTTTTATGGTGGTCCCAAAAAACTACAAGGGTTCGGTTGTGAAGAACTTACTACAGCTTTTTGTATTGAAGCTCTGGCAAAGTATCAAAATCAGGGTGAACGTTAGTTTTTGACAAAGGTTTTTCTATCCACATCACTAAAAATCATTGCTTACATTTTCGTCAAAGTTTGTACTTTTGTCTTTCCAAAACTGTCAAATTGGCAGAAACAAACAAATGGCAAAAAAATTGAGCATTTTTGACAAGATTAAAAATAAAGCGAAAAGTGCATTGAACATGGAAAATAAAGAGGAATTACAGGCAGAAGAACAAGTATTAAACCCAGAAAATGACATTCAGGCAGAAAACACTGCCACCGAAGAGCCTGCGGAAACAACCAAAGCAGAGGCTTTGCAAGTAGAACTCGCAGAACTGAAAGATAAATATTTACGGTTGTATTCAGATTTCGACAACTTCCGCAAAAGAACAGCGAAAGAAAAACTCGATATGATACAATCGGCTTCGGCTGGGGTTATCAAAGATGTACTTCCTGTGATTGACGACATAGAAAGAGCGATTGCCAATGCTCAAGAAGGAGAAATAACAGAGGGTATAAGCCTTATTTTCAACAAACTACAACAAACCTTAGCAGCAAAAGGCTTGAAAGCGATGGATGCCAAAGGCGAAATATTTAACCCCGATTTGCATGAGGCTATCACGCAATTCCCTGCACCAAGCGAAGAAGATAAAGGTAAAGTGTTTGATGTAATTGAAAAAGGGTACTATCTCAACGACAAAGTGTTACGATTTGCAAAAGTAGTCGTGGCCAACTAAATTTTTTCTTATAATCATGGCAAAAAGAGATTATTACGAGGTTTTAGGCGTAGCTAAAGGGGCAAGTGACGACGAAATAAAAAAAGCCTACCGTAAACTAGCAATTAAATACCATCCTGATAAAAACCCTGGCGACAAGCAAGCCGAAGAAAGCTTCAAAGAGGCAGCCGAGGCGTATGAGGTGCTTTCTAACGCCCAAAAACGCCAACAATACGACCGCTTTGGCCACGCAGGCATGAGCGGTGCCGCTGGTGGTGGCTTTGGTGGTGGTGGCATGAATATGGACGACATATTCAGTCAGTTTGGCGATATTTTTGGCAATGCAGGCTTTGGCGGCGGTGGTTTTGAAAGTATGTTTGGAGGCGGAGGCAAAAGAGTACGCAAAGGCTCAGACTTACGCATCAAATTGAAATTGAACCTAGAAGAAGTTGCCAACGGTGTAGAAAAGAAAATCAAAGTAAAACGCCATGTGACTTGTAAGCCTTGTGGAGGCAATGGAGCAAAAAATGGCACTGAACTACAAAATTGTCAGACTTGCGGTGGCTCTGGTCAGGTGCGTCGGGTACAGCAAACCATGCTCGGACAAATGGTTACAACTGGCACGTGCCCTACTTGTAACGGTGAAGGTAAAATGATTAAAACCCGCTGTGAGGCTTGTTTTGGCGAAGGTAGAGTACTAGAGGAAGAAGTTATTCCTATCAAAATTCCAGCAGGCGTAGCCGAAGGAATGCAACTTTCGATGAATGGCAAAGGAAACGTTCCCCCTCGTGGAGGCGTTGCAGGCGATTTGTTGATTGTGATAGAAGAAGAAGCCCACGAAGTATTGCACCGTGATGGCAACAATATTGTGTATGAATTATACCTCAATTTTGCCGATGCAGCCCTAGGCACAAACGTAGAAGTACCAACCATTGGCGGTAAAGCACGTATTGGTATCGAACCTGGTACGCAAGCAGGCAAAATTCTTCGACTCAAAGGCAAAGGCATCAGAGAAATCAATGGCTATAACACTGGCGACCAATTGATTCATGTGAATATTTGGACTCCCAAAAGCCTGACAAGAGAAGAAACAGAAATGCTAGAAAAAATGAGGAATGCACCCAACTTTGCTCCCAAACCAAGCAAAGCAGAAAAATCATTCTTCGAGAAAATGAAGGATTTTTTTAATTAAAAGCTTCATATACAGTAAACAAACGTGAGCAATAGTCCCCAAGTGGTGCTATTGCTTATTTTTTTATCATTGATGAATCTATACTTTCACCTAATGAAGCAAATTACCAACAACAGCATGGCTCTAAAGCCAAATTTGTCTTTAATTTAACCAAATGTTAGAAAGTACTTGCCTTACTAGTGCTATTTCTATATTTTTAAGCAACATACAATAAACCCTATTATGTTGCTATGAAACAGTTATTTGTTTTTACCTATCTCTTCTTTATTCTTTCTTCTTTCGCTTCTGTGGCACAAGAATACCCCGTGAGAGTATTCACCACCAACGAAGGACTTTCACAAATGCAAGTAAATTGTGTGTTTAAAGATAGCCGAGGTTATATCTGGGCTGGTACTAAATACGGCTTTTGTAAATTCAATGGGGAAAAGTTCACCCGATATAAACCCATCATAGGTATTTTAGGAACTGAGATTTACAAAATCGCAGAAGATAATAATGGTTTATTATACATTGCTTCCAATGAAGGCGTGTGTCGGTTTGATGGCAATAGATTTGAGCGTATTAAAGGTCTTGATGGAATCGTTAGCGATATTTGTATTGATAAAAAGAACCAAGTATATGCACTAAAAAATACTATTCTCTACAAGACCAATAGCCATCATGTTTTAAAAGAATATAAAAACCGACCATTTAAAAATCATAGTTACTCATATCTACTTTTTGATAAGTTTCATAATACCTTGATAGCCAATATAAATAGCGTCGGGGTTGTGTCTCTTACTGAACATTCATACAAAATTTTATTTCCAAAGCCTAAAAAAGGCGGAGTGGTAACTCTGCAAATGGGTAAAAATGGAGAAATCATTATCCATTATAATTACCAAAATGAGCATGAGTATTATATGCTGAATAAAAACGGGA
>JACCDR010314877.1_pt1 | contig 22405 bp, 22 predicted proteins | sample 7446431 | NCBI WGS metagenome assembly JACCDR01 (sample SAMN15323443, study PRJNA562643) | freshwater metagenome | isolation source: river surface water | place: USA:Blue River Watershed | collected 2017-08-17 | reverse complement strand
GGGTGCGCGGCATCGCCGACCAACGCTACGCGTCCTTGCACATGCTCATGAGGCCCCTGCATGGCAGGCCTACCGCACAAGGGCCACAAACGCCAATCACGACATGCGGCCATCAAATCGGTCAATGGGGTGCACGCACCACGCAACGCGTGGTGCAACTCGGTCAAAGTTTGTGCCTCCGTCTTTTGCACGTTCCAAATTTGCAAGGCTTGCAAGTGATTGGCATCGTCATCCAACAAACGACCTTCTGCCAAACAGACCACGTTCAAATACTCGCCGCCACGCACAGGGTAGCTAACCACATGCGCCTGTGAGCCCATCCAAACCGACACATCTTGGCTGCGCAGGTGCGCAGGCAAATCGGACTGTGCCACCAAAGCTCGGTAGGCGATGTGCCCTGTGAAACTTGGTAATCCATCGTTCAACAGGTGCTGACGCAACGGGCTCCACACACCATCGGCTGCCACGGCAATGGCTGAGCGGTGCGATTGAAGTTGGCCATGCTGCATCACCTCTAGGGTGACGGCATGAGGCGTTGAATGCACGCCTTGCACCAAAGCATCGCTGTGCACACGAACCCCTTCACGAGAAGCGGCCTGCAACAACAAAGCATGCAAATCTGCACGATAGATCGTGATGTAGGGAGCGCCGTAAGTGGCCGTCGCATCTTTGATGGGCAGTGTGGCCAACACCTCGCCTGTGGTTAGACTGCGCGCATGCAAACCATTGGGAAATGCGGCGACTTGCTTGAACGCGTCCCCCAAACCCCACGCCTGCAAAATGCGTGTGACATTGGGGCCAAGTTGCACGCCTGCGCCGACTTCTGAAAACGCAGCCGCACGCTCAAACACTGTCGCGTCCCAACCTGCGCGAGCAGCCGCAAAGCCAGTCGCCATACCGGCAATACCGCCACCTGCAATGAACAACGATTTCGTCATGTGCAGATTGTGCCCCGTCACATCTGCGCCCTTGAATTTCACGGAACACCAAAAACCCCAGATTGTCTCAACCGTGACGAGTGATGCGAAAATCTAGGCTAAATCTTTATCTAGCTGCCCTGTAAGCAGCACGCCTGTATGACCACACTCAAAGCCCCCGAACTCCTGCTGCCTGCAGGTTCGCTCGACAAAATGCGCGCCGCTTATGACTTCGGCGCTGACGCCGTGTATGCCGGCCAACCTCGTTACAGCTTGCGTGCGCGCAACAACGAATTCCGTTTAGAGCAAATTGGCATCGGCATTGCCGAGGCCCACGCGCGTGGCAAAAAATTCTTTGTCACCAGCAACCTGATTCCGCACAACGACAAAGTGCGCACTTATCTGCGCGACATTGAACCCATCATCGCCATAAAGCCCGATGCGCTCATCATGGCCGACCCTGGGCTCATCACCATGGTGCGCGAGAAGTGGCCTGAAATCGACATCCATCTCTCCGTGCAGGCCAACACCACCAACTGGGCGACTGTGAAGTTTTGGCAAAAAATTGGCGTCACGCGCATCATCTTGTCGCGTGAATTGAGCTTTGACGAGATTGAAAAAATCCGCCAAGAGTGCCCCGACATGGAGCTGGAGGTGTTTGTGCACGGCGCGCTGTGCATTGCTTACTCAGGCCGTTGTTTGCTGTCGGGCTACTTCAACCGCCGCGACCCCAACCAAGGCACTTGCACCAACGCCTGCCGCTGGAGCTACGGCACCCAAGCCAGCGCCACAGACCCGAACACGGGCGAAGCCATGGCTATTCCGATGGAAGGCGACTTTGACTTTGCATCGGCCCAAAAAGAAGCCGAGTCGAGCTTCTCCGCTTGCGGTGATGGCCAACGCCACCCAGCTGCTGACAACATTTACCTGCTCGAAGAAAAAGGCCGCCCCGGCCAGCTCATGCCCATCATGGAAGACGAGCACGGCACCTACATCATGAACAGCAAAGACTTGCGTGCTGTCGAGTATGTGGAACGCCTCACCCAAATCGGCGTCGACTCGCTCAAGATCGAAGGCCGCACCAAGAGCTTGTACTACGTGGCACGCACCGCGCAGGTGTATCGCCGCGCCATTGACGATGCCGTGGCTGGACGCCCCTTCAACCCCGAGCTCATCACCGAACTCGAAGGCTTGGCCAACCGCGGTTATACCGCTGGACTGATGGACCGCCGCCCTGCCAACGATTACCAAAACTACGAAACCGGTCACTCGCTGGCACACCGCAGCCAGTTTGTGGGCGAAGTCTGCGGCGTGAACGACGGCTGGGCCGAGATTGAAACCAAAAACAAATTCTCAGTCGGTGACCGCATTGAAATCATTCACCCCAGCGGTAACCGCATCGTCACGCTGGAGCAAATGAAAGACAAAAACGGCGCGTCCATCGACGTGGCCGCAGGCAGCCCAACGCATGTGTGGATTCCTTACCCAAGCCTTGATAGTTCCCAACACGTACTCATCGCCAAACTGCTAGGCGCAGATGCACCATCGGCTTGAATCAAGCTTTGATTCAATTGCCACTGCCCTCATTAAGAGGGCAGTGGTACGAGACAGCAGAGTTGTAGTGGCACTTAAATTATTTATAATATTCAGTTAATTTAACTTAAATTCTAAAACAATAGAATTCATTTCATACACCTAAAGGGTCTCTATGAAAATGAAAAAAATATCTATTGCTCTACTGACGGTCTGTTCATGGACGCTGCCATACGCACAATCAATCAATCCAACTTCAAATATTGGCGCATCGCTTGCAACAATTAGTAGTAGTAGTGGAATTAACATCAATGGAGCCGTTAATGTAAGTGCTCCACAAATACCTAAAAATTCAAATATCGTCATTTCTACTTCTGCTGCAAGCTCTTTACCCAACATCGTGAATACATCAAGCAGCATCACTCCACGCGGTAACACCAATGTGACTATCAGCACTGTGAGCGCAACGACCACGCCGAACATCACATCCATATCCACAGCGCCAGTAATTCGCCCCGCTAGCGCTATAGGTGGAAAACTGGTTGTAACAAAAACAATTACAACAACATTTCATAAACCAGAAATACCCAAACCAGACGTCATCGTGAATCTGTACAAAAGCAGCCACCCTCAGCCACCGAAAGCACCATCCGTACAGACGTTTTCACTGGCCTCAGTGCACAACCAAGAATCAATCGTCCAACTCAGCAATAAGGTAAATCTTGTTGTTACATCCGAAGGCTTGGGCACGGACCTCAGCACAGCGTCAACAGCACAACTGGTAGATGCAATCGCATCACCTTATAGCCTGCAAGATAAACAGCTGACGCTATCTATGCTGAAACACTAATTACATCGTCATATTTACTCTGAACATAAAAAAAGCCCCACTGGCGTAAACCAGTGGGGCTTTTTAGCATTCAAGCCAATTACGCTGTCACGCCTTTGGCAGTTTCAACGTACTCGTCGATCTGGTTGAAGTTCAAGTACTTGTAGATGGCTGCGCCGTCTGTGTTAACCACGCCCATTGCAGCGTGGTATTCGGCCACAGTTGGGAACTTACCCATCTTCGAGGTGATGGCGGCCAACTCGGCAGAAGCCAAGTACACGTTGGTGTTCTTACCCAAACGGTTGGGGAAGTTACGTGTGGACGTCGACACCACGGTTGCACCTTCACGCACTTGCGCTTGGTTACCCATGCACAACGAGCAGCCTGGCATTTCAGTACGTGCACCGGCTGTGCCGAATGCTGCGTAGTGACCTTCTTTGATCAACTCGCTCTCGTCCATCTTCGTTGGAGGTGCCACCCACAACTTGACGGGGATGTCGCGCTGACCGCCGAGCAACTTGGCAGCTGCACGGAAGTGACCAATGTTGGTCATGCAAGAACCGATGAAGGCTTCGTCGATCTTGGTGCCAGCCACGTCAGACAAGAACTTGGCGTCATCAGGGTCGTTCGGGCAGCACACGATCGGCTCTTTGATGTCAGCCAAATCGATTTCGATGATGTGTGCGTACTCGGCGTCTTTGTCGGCTTCGAGCAAGTTAGGCGCGGCCAACCATTGTTCAACCTTCTCGATGCGGCGTGCCAATGTGCGTGCGTCGGCGTAACCGTCAGCAATCATGTTTTTCATCAACACGATGTTGGACTTGAGGTATTCCTGCACAGGCTCTTTGTTGAGCTTGATCGTGCAACCTGCGGCTGAACGCTCAGCAGACGCGTCAGACAATTCAAACGCTTGTTCCACCTTGAGGTTGGGCAAGCCTTCGATTTCCAAGATACGGCCAGAGAATTCGTTGATCTTGCCAGCCTTAGCCACGGTCAACAAACCTTGCTTGATCGCGTACAACGGAATCGCGTGCACCAAATCACGCAATGTCACGCCAGGTTGCATGTCACCTTTGAAGCGAACCAAGATGGACTCGGGCATGTCCAAAGGCATCACGCCTGTAGCGGCACCAAATGCCACCAAACCAGAACCGGCTGGGAAGCTGATACCGATAGGGAAACGTGTGTGTGAGTCACCACCTGTACCGACGGTGTCAGGCAATAACAAACGGTTCAACCAAGAGTGAATCACGCCGTCACCTGGACGCAAAGCCACGCCACCACGGTTGCTGATGAACGCTGGCAATTCGCGATGTGTCTTCACGTCCACCGACTTGGGATAAGCCGCTGTGTGGCAGAACGATTGCATGACCATGTCAGCCGAGAAGCCCAAGCAAGCCAAGTCTTTCAACTCGTCGCGTGTCATGGGGCCTGTGGTGTCTTGTGAACCCACGGTGGTCATTTTGGGTTCGCAGTAAGTGCCGGGGCGAACGCCTTGGCCTTCTGGCAAACCAACGGCACGACCGACCATCTTCTGAGCCAATGTGAAACCGGCTTTCGATGCTGCAGGCGCTGTAGGCAAACGGAACACTGTAGACGCGGGCAAGCTCAAGAACTCGCGAGCCTTGGCAGTCAAGCTACGACCAATGATCAGGTTGATACGGCCACCGGCGCGCACTTCGTCAAACAACACATCGCTCTTGAGTTGGAATGTGGTGAGAGTTTCGCCATTGCGAACGATCTTGCCGTCGTAAGGCAACACATCAATGACATCACCCATTTCGAGTTTGGTCACATCCACTTCGATGGGCAATGCGCCTGAGTCTTCTTGTGTGTTAAAGAAGATAGGGGCAATCTTGCCACCCAAGGTCACGCCACCAAAACGCTTGTTTGGCACGTAAGGAATGTCTTGACCAAAACCCCAGATGATGCTGTTGGTGGCTGACTTGCGTGAAGAACCGGTACCCACCACGTCACCCACATAAGCGACCAAGTTGCCTTTTTTCTTCAACTCTTCGATGAATGCCATGGGGCCGCGCTTGCCGTCTTCTTCAGGCTTGAACGCTGCGCCATCGCGGGTGTTTTTCAACATCGCCAAGTAGTGCAATGGAATGTCTGGACGGCTCCATGCGTCAGGGGCTGGAGACAAGTCGTCGGTGTTGGTTTCGCCTGGCACCTTGAACACGGTGACGGTGATTTTCTTTTCAACTTCAGGACGCGAAGTGAACCACTCGGCATCCGCCCAGCTTTGCATCACTTCTTTGGCTTTGGCGTTACCTGCCTTGGCTTTGTCGGCGACGTCGTTGAAGAAGTCAAACATCAACAAAGTTTTCTTCAACGCATCAGCGGCCACAGCAGCCACTTCAGCGTCGTCAAGCAATTCGATCAAGGGGTGCACGTTGTAGCCACCCACCATGGTGCCCAACAACTCAGTGGCTTTGGCCTTAGAAACCAAACCCACCTTGACTTCGCCGTGCGCCACAGCGGCCAAGAAAGAGGCTTTGACTTTGGCTGCATCGTCCACGCCAGGTGGCACGCGGTGTGTCAACAAGTCCATCAACGCTGCGTCTTCACCTGCGGGTGGGTTCTTGATCAACTCAATCAATTCAGCCGTTTGCTTGGCATCCAAAGGCAGTGGTGGGATACCCAGCGCTGCGCGCTCGGCTACGTGTTCACGGTAGGCTTTCAACATGGTTTTTTCTCCTATCTATCAAATCAAAATTGAGGGGTTATTTTTTGGCCAATGCGGGGTCATCGAGCAAGCTAGGGGGGGGATCTAGCTTCATGCGATGTGCCACCGCAGTTTGGTGTTCGCTTTGGCATTCATCGGCCATACGTTGGCCGAGTTTGCTGTTCATCAACATGGACTTATTCGGCAACTGAAGCCACATGGCGCCAGCTTGCACATCTTCCAAACGCACAGCCCCCGTGGTCGTTGCCACGGGTGTCATGTGATAAATGTTCTTTTTCATCTGCACGATGAAACGCGCAGGTTGTTGAGGGTCGGGGGTGACTGTGACTGAATTACCCAACTCGCACACCATGTGACCTGTGTGTACTTCACCAGGTTCAGGTGCTGGCGTGTTCACGCTGCTCACCACGGCCGCAGTAGCGGCAACTGCGGCAGGAGCAACCAGCGGTGTTGCTCTGACGTAATGGTATTTGGGTGCCGCTGGCTTTGCCTTTGCCTTTGCCTGCGCGGCTTTAGCGGGTGTGGACTTTGCCACAGTTGTTTTGCCATGTGACTTGGCATCCGAGTCAACAGCAAACGCCACGCTGGACAAGGCCAACGAAACAATCACCGTCATCAACTTGCGCATGGTCATCTCCTGTTAATCCTTGAAGAATAACTGGACTTCGGCTGGCAGGCTACGGCCCGTGCTGTGCGCACGCTCCAACACTTGCCAAAAGAAGCGGTAACTGGCTCGGTCATGCAACTGACCTTTGTGACTGATAGGAGCCCACTGAGCGGCTCGTGCGGCCAACACAATTTCGCTGGCCACTTCGATCGCCTCGGCATCTGGGGCCATCGCCTCAAGAATGGGACGAATTTGCGCGGGATGAATGCTCCACATGCGCGTGTAGCCAAACTCGTGTGCGGCACGTTGGGCAGCGGCACGCATGGCCGCAATGTCATTGAACTCGGTCACCACGCAGTGCGATGGCACTTTTCCATGGGCATGACAAGCACTGGCAATGTCCAACTTGGCACGCACCACCAAGGGGTGACTGAACTGACCTTGCCCACTCATGCCGTGTGCTGGAATCGCACCACCGTGGGCCGACACAAAGTCCATCAAGCCAAAGCTGAGCGACTGCACGCGCGGATGCGCGGCAATGTCAAACGCGCGGTGGACAGCACCGGGTGACTCAATCAGTACATGCAACGCCAAATCTTTGGCACCGGCTTGAACCAAGGCTTGCTCTGCCAGCTGCACATCGGCCACTGACTCAACCTTGGGCACCATGATGTGCGTCAAGCGCTTTGCAGCTTGGCCAGCAATCGTGGCCATGTCTGCTTGAAAACTGGGGTGATCAACGGGGTGCACACGCACGGCCACACGGGCTTCGGGTGCGGCACTCAATGCCAACTCGGTGACCAGCGCAGCATGCTCTGCCTCGCCGCCCACAGGGGCACCGTCTTCACAATCGAGGGTCACATCAAAGACGCAGGTTCCAAACTCTTGCGTCATTTCAGCTTGCAACTGCAAGCTTTTGCGCATCCGCGCTTCGACACCGCTGTAGTGGTCACAGACCGGGAGGGATACCCCCGAGGCCTGTGCCCCCAGCAGAACGTCGCGCGGATGGCTCACTCTAGTTCTCTGTTGAGAATTAGATCAAGTGGGCAACGCCAGCTTGCTCGTCGGTCAACTCTTTCAGAGTCTTGTCGATGCAGCCTTGGCTGAATGCGTCGATTTCCAAACCTTCAACGACTTTGTATTGGCCGTTTTCGCAGGTCACGGGGAAGCCGAACATGACGTCTTTAGGAATGCCGTACCAGCCTTGTGATGGGATACCCATGGTCACCCACTTGCCGTTGGTGCCCAAAGCCCAATCGCGCATGTGGTCGATCGCAGCGTTGGCAGCAGAAGCAGCCGAAGACAAACCACGTGCGTCAATGATGGCGGCGCCGCGCTTGCCCACGGTTGGCAAGAACACGTTGGCGTTCCACTCTTGGTCGTTGATCATGGCCTTGACAGACTCGCCCTTGATGGTGGCGAAGCGGTAGTCGGCGTACATCGTTGGAGAGTGGTTGCCCCACACACACAATTTCTCGATGTCAGCCACGGCTTTGCCAGTCTTGGCAGCGATTTGGCTAGCAGCGCGGTTGTGGTCCAAACGCAGCATGGCGGTGAAGTTGCCTGGCTTGAGGTCAGGTGCAGCCTTCATGGCGATGTAGGCGTTGGTGTTGGCTGGGTTGCCGACCACCAAAACTTTCACGTCGCGTGAAGCCACGGCGTTCAAAGCCTTGCCTTGTGCTGTGAAGATGGCGCCGTTGATGGCGAGCAATTCAGCGCGCTCCATGCCAGGGCCACGTGGACGTGAACCGACCAACAAAGCGTAGTCGACGTCTTTGAACGCAGTCATGGGGTCGCCATGGGCTTCCATGCCGGCCAACAAGGGGAACGCGCAATCTTCGAGTTCCATCATCACGCCTTTGAGCGCTTTTTGTGCTTTCTCGTCAGGGATTTCCAACAACTGCAAGATGACGGGCTGGTCTTTGCCCAACATTTCGCCAGAGGCGATACGGAACAACAGGGCGTAACCAATTTGACCAGCGGCACCGGTAACGGCCACGCGAACAGGCTTCTTGCTCATGGGAGAACTCCAAATAAGTGATGAAAAAAGAGGATCAACAGAGTTTACCCGCGAAATTGAGCAAACGGTCTGTCTTATGTCTTATAGAAGATATGATAGGAGCTTGACAAAGAACTGACGCACACGCGTTACCCCAATAAAAAATGGCCACCTCACCCGCGCCCTCTTTTGCAACCAGCCCGCACCCATCGTATGTGGGGGGCGATGCTTTGAGCGCATCCGGCCCTGCCTTCAGTCCGCTGTACCAACAAATCAAAGGGCTGATTTTGCAAAGCCTGCAGTCAGGCGAGTGGAAGCCAGGCGAAGCCATTCCCAGCGAAATGGACTTGGCCGCGCGCTTTCGCGTCAGCCAAGGCACGGTGCGCAAAGCCATTGACGAACTGGCTGCCGAAAACTTGGTGGTGCGCCGCCAAGGCAAAGGCACCTTCGTGGCCACCCATGCCGAACAGCATGTGCAGTACCGCTTTTTGAAGCTTCAACCCGACAACGGCGACACCCAAAGCGAAGGCCCTGCCGAGCGCACCATCATTGACTGCAAACGTCTGCGTGCCAGTGCCGATGTGGCCCGCGCCCTGAGTCTGCGCAGCGGCGACCCCGTGCTGCAAGTGCGCCGCGTACTCGCCTATGCAGGCGTGCCCACCATTTTGGAAGAGCTTTGGCTGCCTGGCGCCCCCTTCAAAGGACTCACCGCCGAACGCTTAAGTAATTACAACGGTCCGATGTACGCTTTGTTCGAAACCGAGTTCGGCGTGCGCATGGTCCGAGCCGACGAAAACATCCGCGCCGTCAACCCCGACGCAGAGCAAGCCGAACTGCTCAAGGTCGACGCAGCCACGCCACTTCTGAGCGTTGAGCGTGTGGCCTACACCTACAACGACACACCCATGGAATTGCGTCGTGGCCTTTATCGAACTGACACGCATCACTACCGTAATGCTTTGAGCTGACACCCATGAAACCCTCATGTCAGTTTGATGAAGTGAAATAGAATGAAAAGTTGTTTTGACTTACAGATAACCCTGAAGAAAGACCCCACATGACCCAGCTTGCCAAAAAGCGGCCTGAGTTCCGCAACATCAACGCACTGACCGATCTGCCTTCTTACCGCCTTCCTGCGGCTGGCATCGTGTCGATCTTGCACCGCATCAGCGGTTTGATCATGTTTTTGTTGTTGCCTTTGCTCGTTTGGATGTTTGACACCTCCGTGTCATCTGAAATCTCTTTCGCCAAATTCAGCGCCGCGTTCAACGTCGGTCTGGGCTTTGTGCCCGCAGTGTTGGTGAAAGTTGTGGTGTTGGGCCTGATCTGGGCTTACTTGCACCACTTGATCGCTGGCGTGCGCCACGTCTACATGGACGTTTGCCACGCCGTGAGCAAAGAGTTCGGCAAGTCTTCGGCTGTGTTCACCTTGGTGGTGAGCTTGTGCCTGACCGCCGCTTTAGGCGCCAAGCTGTTTGGCCTTTACTAATTCCTAGGAGCACAACATGTCCGTGAATTACGGTTCTAAACGCGTCGTTGTCGGCGCTCACTACGGTCTGCGCGACTGGCTCGCTCAGCGCGTCACTGGTGTTTTGATGGTTTTGTTTACCTTGGCTGTGTTGGGCCAAGTGCTGTTGACCAGCGGTGAAATCAGCTACGACAAATGGGCTGGCATTTTCAGCACCCAATTTATGAAGGCCTTGACCTTTTCTGTATTCATCGCATTGGCCATCCACGTGTGGGTGGGCGTTCGCGACATTTGGATGGACTACGTCAAGGCGGTTGGCCTGCGTTTGGTTCTGCAAGTATTCACTTTGGTCTGGCTGGTGTCTTGTCTCGGCTGGGCCATTCAGGTTCTCTGGAGGCTCTAAGTCATGACAGTTAAAAGCTCTATCCCACGTCGCAAGTTTGATGTGGTCATCGTCGGTGCCGGTGGCTCTGGCATGCGCGCATCGTTGCAACTGGCCCGCGCTGGTTTGAATGTGGCTGTTTTGTCCAAAGTGTTCCCCACTCGCTCGCACACGGTGGCAGCGCAAGGTGGCGTGTCTGCCTCTTTGGGCAACATGTCTGAAGACAACTGGGAATACCACTTTTACGACACCGTCAAAGGCTCCGACTGGCTCGGCGACCAAGACGCTATCGAATACATGTGCCGTGAAGCGCCGAAAGTCGTTTATGAACTCGAGCACATGGGCATGCCTTTCGACCGCAACCCAGACGGCACGATTTACCAACGTCCCTTTGGTGGTCACACGGCCAACTTCGGTGAAAAACCAGTGCAGCGCGCTTGCGCTGCCGCTGACCGTACAGGTCACGCCATGTTGCACACCTTGTACCAAGCCAACGTGGCAGCCCGCACCACCTTCTTCGTGGAGTGGATGGCCCTCGACTTGATCCGCAACGCCGACGGCGATGTGGTGGGCGTCACCGCCCTCGAAATGGAGACCGGTGAGGTCTACGAAATGCAAGCGCAAACCGTGTTGTTCGCCACTGGCGGCGCCGGTCGTATCTTCCAATCGTCGACCAACGCATTCATCAACACCGGTGACGGCTTGGGCATGGCTGCTCGCGCAGGCATTGCTTTGCAAGACATGGAATTCTGGCAATTCCACCCCACTGGCGTGGCCGGTGCTGGTGTGTTGTTGACAGAAGGCTGCCGCGGCGAAGGCGCGATTTTGCTCAACAGCGAAGGCGAGCGCTTCATGGAGCGTTATGCACCTACGCTGAAAGACTTGGCACCCCGTGACTTCGTGTCACGTTGCATGGGTCAAGAGATCTTGGAAGGTCGCGGCTGCGGTCCTAACAAAGACTACATCCACATGAAGTTGGATCACTTGGGCGCTGACACCATCCGTAAGCGTTTGCCTTCGGTGGAAGAAATTGGCCACAACTTTGCCAACGTCGACATCACCAAAGAGCCTATCCCTGTGGTGCCAACCATCCACTACCAAATGGGCGGTATCCCCACCAACATCAATGGCCAAGTGGTTGAACAAGTCAACGGCGAAGACAAACCCATCAAGGGCTTGTACGCAGTGGGCGAGTGCTCATGCGTGTCGGTGCACGGCGCCAACCGCTTGGGCACCAACTCTTTGCTCGACTTGTTGGTCTTCGGTAAAGCTGCTGGCGACCACATCATCGCCAACACAGTGGCAGGCGCTGCACAAGCCGACTTGCCAGCCAACGCGTCTGACTTCACATTGGCCCGCTTGGCTCGCTTGGAAAGCAACAAGAACGGCGAATACGCCCAAGACATCGCCAACGACATGCGCAGCATCATGCAAGCGCATGCAGGCGTGTTCCGTAGCCAAGAGACGATGGACGAAGGCGTTCGCAAGATCGCTGAACTCCGCGCACGCGTGGCCAACATCGGTCTCAAAGACAACTCCAAAGTCTTCAACACTGCACGTATCGAAGCCCTAGAAGTGGACAACCTCATGGAAGCCGCACAGGCCACCATGGAAAGTGCTGCGGCTCGTAAAGAGTGCCGTGGTGCCCACTTGGTCCGCGACTACGAACACGATGTGACTCACCCCACTTGCCCATTGGGTCGCAACGACGCAGAGTGGATGAAGCACACCCTGTGGCACAGCGCAGACAACAGCTTGACCTACAAGCCAGTGCGTATGAAGCCCTTGACGGCCGAAACCGTGCCACCTAAGCCCCGTACGTTCTAAGCGTCGGATCTGCACGATTAAAGGAATTTGAAAAAATGACAAAACGTACTTTCAAGATCTACCGCTACGATCCTGACACCGACGCGAAGCCATACATGCAATCCATCGATGTTGAACTCGATGGCTCTGAGCGCATGTTGCTCGACGCCTTGATCAAACTCAAAGCCGTTGACCCCACTTTGTCTTTCCGTCGCTCATGCCGCGAAGGTGTGTGCGGCTCTGACGCCATGAACATCAACGGCAAAAACGGTTTGGCATGTTTGACCAACTTGAAGTCTTTGAGTGGCGACATCGTCTTGAAGCCTCTGCCAGGTCTGCCAGTCATTCGCGACTTGATCGTGGACATGACTCAGTTCTTCAAGCAATACCACTCCATCAAGCCTTACCTCATCAACAACACGCCAGCGCCCGAGCGCGAGCGTTTGCAGTCGCCCGAAGAGCGCGAAGAGTTGAACGGCTTGTACGAGTGCATCTTGTGCGCCAGCTGCTCCACCAGCTGCCCATCGTTCTGGTGGAACCCCGACAAGTTCGTGGGCCCAGCCGGTTTGTTGCAAGCCTATCGCTTCATTGCTGATAGTCGCGACCAAGCCACAGGCGAGCGTTTGGATAACTTGGAAGACCCATACCGTCTGTTCCGCTGCCACACCATCATGAACTGCGTTGACGTATGTCCTAAGGGCTTGAACCCCACCAAGGCCATCGGCAAGATCAAAGAATTGATGGTGCGTCGCGCCATCTAAGGCACGACACACCTCACACGGAGCACCAACATGGACGTGTCCGCACCATTTCGCGACACCTCAGTGGGTGATCCGTCGCTCGACGGCTTAGACGGCAAGTTAGCACTTGGCGAACGAGCCTTGAGCAAATTGCACTGGCGAAGCCGGCGCGGCCTGCTCGAAAACGATTTGTTCATCCAAAAGTTTTTCGAGCGGCATGAATCTCGCTTAACTGTGGGCCATGCCAGAGGGATGTATGAATTGATGGACTTGTCTGACAACGATTTGCTGGACCTCATGTTGGAACGCAAACAGTTGCCAGAAAAGCCGCTGACCGAAGAAGCAGTCGAAGTGCTGCGTATGTTGAGAGACTGAACACCGCTTTTAATAAAAAGACATTTAGGAAGAACCATGAAACTTGCAGATAACAAAGCCACTCTGTCGTTCAGCAACGGCAGCCCCAGCATCGAAATGCCCGTCTACAGCGGCAGCGTGGGTCCAGATGTGATCGACATCCGTAAGTTGTACGGCCAAACTGGCATGTTCACTTATGACCCAGGCTTCTTGTCCACAGCGTCTTGCCAATCTGGCATCACCTACATCGACGGCGACAAAGGTGAATTGCTGTACCGTGGCTACCCCATCGAACAGTTGGCCACCAACTGCGATTACCTCGAAACTTGCTACTTGCTGTTGAAGGGCGAACTGCCTAACGTCGCACAAAAAGCTCAGTTCGAGAAGACCGTAACCAACCACACGATGGTCAACGAGCAAATGCAATTCTTCTTGCGCGGCTTCCGTCGTGATGCTCACCCCATGGCCGTGTTGACTGGCTTGGTGGGTGCTTTGTCTGCGTTCTACCACGACAGCACTGACATCAACAACCCAGAGCACCGCGAAATCGCAGCGATCCGCTTGATCGCCAAGATGCCTACGCTCGTGGCCATGGCCTACAAATACGGCACAGGTCAGCCCTACATGTACCCACGTAACGACCTGTCTTACGCTGGCAACTTCTTGCGCATGATGTTCGGTACACCTTGTGAAGAATACGTGGTCAACCCCGTGCTTGAGCGCGCCATGGACCGCATCTTCACTTTGCACGCAGACCACGAGCAAAACGCTTCTACATCCACCGTGCGTTTGTGCGGTTCATCAGGCACCAACCCCTTCGCAGCCATCGCTGCAGGTGTGGCTTGTTTGTGGGGCCCAGCACACGGCGGCGCCAACGAAGCTTGCTTGAACATGCTCGAAGAAATCCAAGCTATGGGCGGCGTCTCTAAAGTGGGCGAGTTCATGGAGAAGGTCAAAGACAAGAACTCTGGCGTCAAGCTCATGGGTTTCGGTCACCGCGTTTACAAAAACTACGACCCACGCGCCAAGTTGATGCAAGAGACTTGCGACGAAGTGTTGAAAGAACTCGGCCTCGAGAACGACCCCTTGTTCAAGTTGGCCAAGGCTTTAGAAAAGATCGCCTTGGAAGACGAATACTTCGTCAGCCGCAAGCTCTACCCCAACGTCGACTTCTACTCTGGCATCGTGCAACGCGCCATCGGCATTCCAGTGAACTTGTTCACCGGCATCTTCGCTTTGGCACGTACTGTTGGCTGGATTGCTCAGTTGAACGAAATGATCGGCGACCCCGAGTACAAAATCGGCCGCCCACGTCAGTTGTTCACTGGCGCTGCACACCGCAGCGTTGAGCCATTGGCCAAGCGCAAGTAATTGCGCACCACTTGCCGCACCTCGTGTGCGGCAACACAAAGCCCCGCAGCTTCCTAGTGAACTTCGGGGCTTTTTCACGTCTGAGCATTGCCTATCTGCAGGCAGTGGTAGGCTCTGTCGCTATGAGTTCTGTTCCGTTTCTAAACACGCCCGAGGCCTTGCGCCAACTGGCCAATGCCCCACACACACCTTGCCAATGCACTCTGCAACATTGCGCAGGCTGGGAGAGCATCAACGACACCGCTTGGCCTAGTCAGTACATGACACAGGTGGCCACCTTGCGTGACCCTGAGGTGTACGAACCCACATTTGAAGAACACCACCCTAGCGGCACACGCTACGAATCAGCCGAGGCCCCTGTGGCTCTGAAATTTTTCCCATACAACCGTTGTGATGTACACGCCTGCAGCCAATGCCAACAACACGTGCTGCGTTACACAGAGTTTGGGGGCTACTACGTCGACCACCGCGCTCGTCGTTTAAACACAGATCTCATCGCAGACTAGAAGCACCTTGCATCTTTACAGGTGTTTAGCCTAGCGCCATCTCGCCACCTAAGGCTTCCAGCAAGTTCGGCAGTAACTTACATAACTCGCCTGTGGCAATCGCCACATCAGCATCAAAGCCACCGTCTTGGTCAGAGGCGCCTTCAAACACCACATCCAAGAACGTCACCTTCTTAAGGTGCATGCCTTCAGTGAGCGAAAACGACACACGCCCCTCCCAGGTCATCGCCAAGCGCGTGGGTAACTTGCCGCCTTCCACGTGTTGTTTCACCTCATCGTTATCAAGCGGATGGCGCACGTAGCGCACCACCGATTTCGACTCATCGGCGGCCTTGAGTTCGCACTCACGGTCCACACTAAATCCAGAAGGTGCTTCTTGGCTAATGAGCCATGATGCCATTGCAGATTGTGGCGACATCTCGGTATTAATTAGCGTCAAGCTCAGCCCCGCAAAAGACTTGACCAACATCGTGACCACTTCATCGGCTTTCGCTTGGCTGCCCGCATCAAGCACCAGCACATTCGCCACAGGATCAAACCACACCCAAATCGAAGACTCTTTGCTAAACGCCATGGGCATCAAAGACAACTTCACGTCTTCTTTGATTTCTTTCGTTTCTTTTTTGCCCGGTTTGCGACCCTCAGTCGCTTCAATGTGGGCGCAGCGTTCTTTGGTTTTACGTGTCACCACCGAGCCAGGCACGCCACGGGTTTCAATCTTGAGCTTCAAGATGCGTTGCCCACTCACCGCTTCCACCAGCGGACCAAACGCTTCGCCACGGGGCTCCACCCAACCCACCGACTTTTCTTGGCTCGCGCCACACGGCACGAAACGCTCGGCATCTAAGGCCTGTTCCATTTGCTCGAGGCTAGGGCTCCAGCCCTCACCCACGCGATACAGCATGACATTTTTAAACACGGGTTACCTTTGTTCGTCGGCATGTGCCGAAATAAAAAAAGCCAACCGCAAGAGTTGGCTTTAGGTGGCGGGTTGATTTTAGCTATTTCAACAAAGCCGCCAATTCTTCATCACTGAGTAGAGTGGCCGAGGTTGCCCTCAAATCACCCGGTATTGCGCCTCTGATCTCTTGTCGAATGCTCGCCATCGCTGTGCGCTGCTGATCAAACACACGATTCAAATTCTGAGCCAACGCAGCATCAGGCAAATCCGTCACCTTGCCTAAACGCGCCCATGCAACAGCTTGCGCCTGTACATCGTCTACCCAACTTTTGAGTTGTTCACTCGTGTGCTGAATTTGATTAATTTGTTCGCGCAAACGAGCATTACTTTCTCGACGTCGTTCTCTCAACACCATAGCGTCACCATTCTCGAAATCTGCTCCCTCATTATGGAGACATTGTCTAAGTGCATACTCCAACACCGACAGAAAATTAAAACCATAGAACTCAAAGCACAGTCTCCGTCTGTATTTTTATAAAAATCAATACAGGCCTCAGGGAAACACCACACATTGAGTAGGAAAATCAGCATATGGAATCCGATGTTTTGGCAAGTCGCCTCCCGCAAATCAAACAGGCCCTCTTGTCCGTGATCGAACAACAAAAAATTGATCTGGTCTACCAAGGTCAAAACGATCTCCCCTCTCACAAACTAGTAGGGGTGGAAGCCTTATGCAGAATTCCCCCTGGACCATGGGGAGAGGTCACGCCCGATCAATTCATTCCCGTGGCTGAGCAAACTGGCCTCATTGCGCCATTGGAACGTTTGGTGTTTGCACAACTCGCATGTGACTTGCCGCAACTGCTACAACGCCACCCAGACATTCGGGTAGGCGTGAATCTGTCCATCCGCCACATCACCGCCTTAGATTTTTTACCGTACATCCACAATTGGCTTGACTCATTACCGTCGTCCACGATAGCGCGCTTAGATTTTGAAATCACTGAAACGTACTTTCAGCGAATTTCACAAACTGTGATTGACGGTTTACATGCCTTACGAGCGCGCGGGGTTCGTATCGTCATGGACGATTTCGGCTCTGGACAATCCAGCTTAAGTCGATTGCACACACTCCCCTTTGACGTCATCAAACTGGACAAGCAGTTTGCACAGCAAATTGCACATCCCATGGTTTACGCCATCGTCAAAGCAGCGTTGGCATTTGCAAACGAGTTCGGCATTGAGCTGATCGCCGAAGGCGTAGAAACGGCAGAGCAATGCGAAATTTTGCAAGACATCAACTGCCGATTGGTACAAGGTTTTTACTTCTCTCACCCACAGCCTTTGGCGCATTGGCTCAAAGCCAGCGATGTGCCAACCACTTGAATGCCTTACATCACGATTCGCTGGAAATTCATCATCACCATCGCGGTATCCACTGCATGGATGCTGCTCTCCATTTGGCTCTCCATCCCTTGGTATGAACAACTCAGCGAACACACAACACCCGCCATCGCTGCATTCTTAATTGGATTCATCGCCATCATTCCAGGCTTCATGAATGCCTTCATCATGGTGGCCTTGGCGCTCGACAAACGCCCACGCGTACCGCCACACAGCCACTACCCCAGCGTGACAGTGCTAGTGGCTGCGTACAACGAAGCATCCTCGATTGAAGACACCGTGCGCAGTCTCATGCGGCAAACCTATCCAGGTGAACTACATGTGACGGTCATCAACGACGGTTCAGCCGACAGCACGGCTGACATCGTACGCACGCTGTTGCCCGAATACGCCAACCTGAGTTTGTTGGACATCCAACAAAACGGCGGAAAAGCCAATGCGCTGAATCAAGGCTTGGCGCAATGCACCAGCCAATTTGTCATCACCGTCGATGCAGATTGTTGGATTTGGAAAGACGGCATTCAAAACCTTGTGGGCCGCCGATTGGCCGATCCACCCAACACACGCGCCGTGGCCGGTGCAATTTTGATTCGCAACTCACGACAAAACTGGCTGACCAAAGCACAAGAGTGGGATTATTTCTTGGGCATTGCTGCCATCAAGCGTATTCAATCGCTGTTTCAGGGCACGCTGGTCGCGCAAGGTGCGTTCTCGTTGTATGACCGCGAGACCTTGGTGGAAGTCGGTGGCTGGCCACACACCGTAGGCGAAGACATTGTGCTCACATGGAAAATTTTGCGTGCCGGCTATCGCGTGGGTCACGCCGAGAACGCGATCGCCCTCACCCGCTGCCCCGACAACTTGACACAATTTATCCGCCAGCGCCAACGCTGGTCGCGTGGTTTGATTGAAGCCTTCAAGATGACACCGGACATTTTGATGCAGCGTCGCATGCCCGTGTTCTACATCTGGTGGAACACGCTGTTTCCATTCATGGACTTGGCCTACAGCCTCGGTTTCATTCCAGGCTTGGTGCTCGCCATGTTTGGGCACTTTTGGATCGTCGGCCCCATGACCTTAGCGTTGTTACCCATCAGCTTTTTGATGAACTCGCTCATGTACTCGCGCAGCAAAGCCACGTTTGACGAAGTCGGCCTCAAAATACGCCGCAACCGCTTGGGCTTACTCTCTTACACCTTGGTTTACAGCATCATCCTGCAGCCTGCTTGTGTGTGGGGCTATGTCAGCGAAATGCTGAATTTACGCAAAACATGGGGAACGAAATGAGTTATCGCATCACGCCATGGCTGCTCCTAGTCACGGCATCGGCAACACTGACCTGCAGCACATCTGTTGTAGCAGCCAACGACACATGGGCCATATCGCCAGCATGGAGCCAATCGAGTGACAGTGATGGACTCACCATTCACAAGGCTTTTGCATCAGCTCTGCCCAACTACACCCACGGCCTCAAGTGGCAAGGTGTGGAATGGCAGGAACAACGCTACAAACAAAACGGCACCACTCTCAATGGTCAAGGCGTCAACTACACCACACAAGACATTGACGCGATCACCGCGTTGGGCTACAGCTTGAAAGTGGGCGTGAATCAAGGCCCCGAGAAAACCACTGCGATAGGAGAGTGGAACTACAGCCAAGCGGTCAACAAGCAACTTCACTGGGGGGTGTTTGCCAGCCGTGACTGGGTCGAGTCCATCGGCGCTTTACAGCAAGGCATCCATTACGACTTGTTGGGTGGCAATGTGGACTACCAAATCCATCCACGCTTCACGTTGATAGGCTCATTGGCACAAACGCGTTTTTCAGATGGCCAAGATCGTCAGCAGCAACGCGCCCGCGCTGTGTGGGATGCACTCCCAGATCATGGCATTACCCTGCAATGGGCCTACAAACACCAGTTAGGCGACAACAACGGCGCGACCACACGCACTTACTTCAACCCAGACCGTTTGGATGAATCAATGGCCGTCATCGGATGGCGACGCCGTTATGAAGGTTGGCAGTGGTACGCACGCTTGGGTGACGGCAAGCAAAAAGTCAATGACCAAGAAAGCACCCCCGCACGTATGGCGGAACTCCAATTAACCAGTCCCGTGCAAGGGAGCTCATATTTCAAACTTCGGTTAGGTCGCAGCGAAACTGTAGGGTTAAATGGACCAGGCTACGTTTATCGCTATGCCGATATACAGTGGATTTTTCCTCTAGGTCGCTGACCTAAGCCGCAGACAAGACCAAATCTACGTCCTCCGCACCAAAGGTCGACACACGGTTACGCCCACCGCGCTTGGCCTCGTACATCGCTTGGTCAGCATGTTGCTGGATCGTTTGAATCGTCTCTTGCTCAAGTCGTTTCGCCGCTACGCCGATACTGGCGGTGATTTTCAAGTGCACGCCATCGACGTCCATGTGAATAGACTCAATCGCCAAACGCAACGCTTCAGCCAACTGACTCGCCCCTAAGACCTCTGTGTTGGGCAAAAACACCGAGAACTCTTCGCCACCAATACGACCCACGATATCGCTGCGACGTACATGTTTTTGCAGTGTCTGCGCGACAGCACGTAAGACATCGTCGCCTATGGCATGGCCATGGGTGTCATTGATGGTTTTGAAATGATCCAAATCAAGGAACAACACAGAAAATGGTTGGTTAGCACGCTGACTCGCATGAATTTGTTGGTCACATGCTCGGTAGTAAGCACCAGCGTTTAACACTCGCGTGAGCGGATCATGACTGGCCATCTCATGCAACTGGATGTTGTAGTCACGCATGCGCTTAAAGTAAGAAATCGAACGATCCACGTACGCGTGGAATGACACACCCAAGTAGACCATTGCCAACACCCCAGTGGCAACGGCGCTTGGCGAGTACGGTTTGTCTAGATGACTATTGCCAGCCACAAAACCAACCATGGTGAGAAAAGTGACACCCCAGCCTGCCCTCTGTCCTAAAAGAATGAACACACATGGAATGTTGGTGTAAAACCACAAAATTCTCAGTTCATCGACAGGCACATACACCAATGCTGAGCCACTTTCCAACAAACTCAAAACCTCATATGTCCACCCAATACGCTTAAACCGCTGCGGCGAACCTCGCAACCCCCACCACAAGAACAAGGTGCCTGTGACAAACACGATCATCATGCGACCGTGAGCCCAACCAATCAAATTAATCTGGCTCACCAGCCCCAAAATAAACAAACTCGTCAATGCCGCTGCCGTCAGCATGAGCACAATGATGAACTTGTAGCGAAACTCTAAATATTCCTCTTGCTCTGAAAACTGAACCGAACCAAAAACCAGCCATTTCAGGGCTTGCAAAGGAACAAAAACAACACGCTTAAACATAAAATTCCTATCGAAGGCATCAGTCTTTATGATAAGAATTGAATTGAAAACTCACAAGCCTAAATGTCACACCACGAGCAAGCCCCTCAAAAAGCCAAATTCGCCGACATGAAGTTTCAGGTAGGTCAACGCGTGCAGTTGATTCAAGAGGGCCCAACAGCGCACAAACACTACACCACTGTCATTGGTTGGGTAGAAAACGAATTTTTAATGCTCCGCGTGCCCCAAGAAGACGGATGGATCGTGCACCTGCGTGAAGGCATGAACGTCGAAGTTCGCTTGTTTTCAGGCCTATCCATCTTTAGCTTCAAAAGCCGCATCAACACGATGCTGCTTAACCCTCGTAACTTCATGCTCATGAGTTTCCCAGAGGATATTCTTGAGAGCCCCATGCGTTCTCATCTGCGCGTACGCACTTCGTTGCCTGTCGAGATCTTGGAGTCAACCTCAGGCCACAACCTAGGGGAGTTTCATTTACACGACATCAGCGGTGGCGGCACCTCGGTGGTAGGACCACGCAAACTTGGCGAAGTAGAAAGTCGCATCAAACTTGGTTTACGTTTTGACTTGCAATCCACAGGCAAGTCTGAACATGCCGAAATGATGGGCTCCATCCAGAACGTCGAGCTTGTCCATCGCGCCAACCAGGCCAATGCAAAACCCGAATATCAACACGGCATTCGCTTTGATGAGCCCGATGCACGCGTGGTACTACTAGTGCATGAGTTGCAACAACGAGCACATTAGACGATACGCTCAAGCCCGCGTATCCACAAAGTGCATGCCATCCGGTTGATGAGGTCGTGATGGTGGATTGATCACATGCACCGCATGTGCGCCCAAGGGTGTGGCGTTGATGAACTTGGTTTTGATCTCTCGCACGATTTGCTGCGCCAAATAAACGCCTGCCGCATCCAGCGCTTTTGACAAACGCACAAAGTGTGCATCGGTGCTGATCGCGTGGTCAAAATTCATCAATACCTTGAAGGCGTGTTTGGCTGCATCTAAGTGGCCGTGCTCTACCGCATCAAACAGCGCCAGTATTTTTTGACGCCGTTGTTGCTGCCGGTCTTGCGGCGTGCTGCCGTGCCCGCCATAACTGCCGGGGTGAGCGTTGACTCGCATCATGCTTGCGGTATCCATAGAAAGCTCCTTCAAGATGTATCAGGTCATTTCCGTGTGTTCCTTGTTGCGGCAATTGGGTAACCCAATTGGCGGCAACGATGCATAAGGTGTGCCACCTCTATAGCGGCAACGATGCATAAGGTGTGCCACCTCTATAGCGGCAATCGTTTGCCGATGTTGGGACTGAGGGGGAAGCAGAGAGGGAGAGTTGCTTGCAGAAAAGAAAAAACGCACCGCGAAGGGTGCGTTTTTTTGTTTGGCGGAAGCGGTGAGATTCGAACTCACGGAAGGCTCACACCTTCGCCGGTTTTCAAGACCGGTGCATTCAACCACTCTGCCACGCTTCCAGTTGAATTCAGCCAGCATTGTAATGTGTCTTTGGCCTGCTTTTGCTTCAGG
>JACCDR011215262.1_pt1 | contig 22409 bp, 49 predicted proteins | sample 7446431 | NCBI WGS metagenome assembly JACCDR01 (sample SAMN15323443, study PRJNA562643) | freshwater metagenome | isolation source: river surface water | place: USA:Blue River Watershed | collected 2017-08-17 | reverse complement strand
TAACTGGAACTCTTTTCTATAAAAACGAAACGATTCAAGAAACAAAATATACTCAAGTAAGGTGATTTATGTATTCAGCCGTAGTAGCATCAATATCTTCTATCCAACCAATTGAGGGCGCTGATAAAATCGTGCTCGCTACGGTTGCGAACCGACAAGTCATAGTCTCTAAAGATACTCAAGTAGGCCAAAAGGGTATTTATTTTGATACCGATGGTCAACTCAGTGAGGAATTTTGTCGGGCTAACGACCTAATCATTCGAAAGGACGAGTTGGGTAATCGGGCCGGTGGAATGTTTAATGAGAACCGCCGCGTTCGCGCCATGAAGTTACGCGGCGTAGTGTCAGATGGTTTCTGGTGTCCTACGAACTATTTAGAATTTGCGGGCTCCGGCTGGCAATTTATGTCGGAGGGATTTTCGTTTCAAACCTTTAATGGGGTTCCAATTTGTAATAAATACGTAACTCAAGCAACTCAAAAAGCGGCCAAGGCTAGTCAAGGGCCTAAGGTTGGTAAAATACCGCGTGAGGTATCAGAGCGTTTTAAAGAACATGATTCAACTGAACACTTTACGCGGTCCATAAATAGTATTCCAATTAATACACTATGGACAGTCACCGAAAAGGCGCATGGGACAAGTCACCGCTTCATGAAACTTCAATATTCTAATCCAGTATTGCCGAGTATTCTATGGATGTTGGGGCGTATTCCGTCTTTTCTTCCTCGTATAATTAGACAGGGGCTTTCATGGGCTATTACATCCTTAAATGAACTTCGATATTCAGGTCCGCACCGAGAAACGGTTCGCGTAGTCCACGGTACTCGGAGAACGATTATCACAGATATGGATGCGCCGACCGGATTTTATGGGAGTCACGACTTCAGAAAAAGGGCTACGGAGTCTTGTAACTATGATAAGTTATCTATCGGAGAGACAGTTTATGGTGAGATCGTAGGGTATTCTGGTCCGCATACGCCCATTATGTCTCATTCGACAGAGGTTTTTAATTCCAAGAAAATCACGAAGGAATTCGGCAAGAAATTTGACTATCATTATGGTTGCCAACCTGGAGAATGTAAGTTTTTCGTTTATAGAATCACACAAACAACTGATGATGGGCGAGTTGTTGAACTTACGTGGCCTCAAGTAGTGAAGCGATGTAAAGAACTCAATCTAACTCCCGTCCCTCAGATGGGAATATCTTTTTTCTTTGCGGAACATACAGACATGAATATTGTGCTGTCAGAACTAGCTAAAGAGGTAGACGGATCGCTAGGCGGATCAGACATTTTAACTTCTACTTTAGCTGAACACCCCAGAGAGGGTATCGTTATTCGGGTAGATGGTTCGGAGACTAAGTTCTATAAGTATAAGACTCGGGCCTTCGCCATCATGGAGGGCTACGAGAAGGACAATTCGGATTACGTAGATATGGAAGAGTCACAAGGGGAATAAATATGAATACTGAGCTAGCGATTAGCGCAACGAAACGTATTTTAGGCATCCTAGAAACTCACAAAGGTAAATCTCAGACACCCAATGAAATTGAAGATTACCAAATTCCCCATCTAAGATTCATGTTGTATCAAATGGCAAACTACGCTGCGACCAAAGATCAGGATAAGTTTATGAGATGGCTAGGTTTCGTTCAGGGCGCAATGTGGTCTCTCGGTATGACATCTATCGAAGAAATGAAGAATATTAACCTAGAAATGCGTGGGCTCGCGGCCTACCAACAAGAAGATTATGCGTGGGACTAAATATGATTCCGGTTATTCTACATAGAGACCTTCCCGAAGACGAGCTACAGGCGTGTTATAAGTATTTTGGGTTCCCAAATACCTTCTCGTCTCGGAGCCTAGTTCTTTCTAATGATTTAGTAATTCCTCGATATTCCTCATTGCCATTTTATCGAGAGCTAGAAAACGACGTAAAACTTAAAGGGGCGCGGCTTATAAATAGCTACGATCAGCATCAATTTTGCGCCGACATCCATGAGTGGTATCGTATTTTTGAAAACTATACACCTAAGATGTATGACTCGGTATGGTCGGAGCTACCAAAAGACAAATTCTTCGTGCTTAAAGGAAAAACTAATTCCCGCAAGCATAATTGGAACACGAAAATGTTTGCTAAAGGTAGATCGGAGGTAGTAGAGGTAGCCCGACGCCTATATGATGATGAATTTATCGCGGAACAGGGCTTGGCGGTTAGAGAATATGTACCCCTCGTGACCTTCGCGGAGGGGATCAATGGACTGCCTATAACCGAAGAGTATCGGTGCTTTTTCTACAAACATAACTTGCTGGCGACGGGATTCTATTGGGGTAATTACGAAGAATTTAGCAAGCCGATTCCACAGGACGGACTAAAATTCGCTAAAAGTATGGGCTCTAAGGCGGGCGATTTCTCGAATTTCTATTGTATCGACATTGCTCGCACTCAGTCTGGCGAGTGGATCGTGATTGAGTTGAACTGCGGTACGATGTCGGGCTTGGGACTCATAGACCCCGAGACTTTCTATATGGCGCTGAAAGCCAACGTGGTTGCTGACGCCATGCGCGACGCCCTTAGTCTCGCAAAAATACGCGACTGAGGGGGTTGACGGAGATTATGGGCGGTGCTATAAAACTTACACAGTCCGCTATGCGCGGGCAGGGCGAAACAAAAATGGAGGAAGCATGAAAGTTAACGAGATTCGGAAGCTCGCGGATGCGAGTAACCGAGGATTGCGTGAAATTAACCCGAACGATAAACAAAGACTTCAAGCCGAAGCTCTGATTCACGCCGCGCAATGGCTCGCGGAGATCGCCGCGCAACTCGCGGAGGTGAACGAGCGAGCGGCGAAGCCGGATACTTTTGAGTTTGGCGGATATACGTTTCGGCGCGATGCAATACTCGGGGTCGTACCCTTATCCGCACGCGGGGAATGTTACAGCGTGGAGATGGGTATGGTAACTAACGAATCGGGCCTTACCTTGTATGAGGATAGTCACCCGCGCGCAGACTTCGTTAAGGCGTGGAGGGGCGAGTGATGGCAGGCAGGAGAACCGGCCGCACCACGCGGATGCTTGAACGTGCCGTCGCGCTAGCTATGCAGGGACGCGCTGTTTACGTCTACGTTGCGGGAGATGAGCAACGGGCGCGGCAGAAGTTGCAGGAGATCTCTGGTGCGCCATTCTATTCGTTTGGGATCAAGGTCGAGCATGGGTTTCCACGGGCATTTGATTGGACACGGATGCGTCCATACGGAGCGCACCCGAACTGCACCGCCCTGATAGATCATTACCTAATCGAACGCGAACTGGCCCTGATGCTAGCCGAACTGCACCGATACGACGGAGACTCCGCATGAAAACCTGGACGCCTCTCAAAGAAGGACGCTTCGCCCCTGCCGCGCTGCGGGAGCCGGGGGCGTGGGCGTGTAGGCGATGTCGTGGTCGCGGTTGGCCTTTGATCGATATGATGAGCTGGTCTACCCATGGCTGCGACCGTTGCCGTAGCACCGGCCTCTATCACGGCCCCGCGCTGGTCGAGTGCGACCTGTGGGGCGGGCGGTGCAAGTGTCGTCACGGGCTATGGGATGACGACGGATATTGCCCTGACTGCGGAGAGTATTGCCCGATGCTCACCCCTACCGAAATCGCCGCCGTGTTCGGCCTGTTCGCGGCCACGCCGCATATCCAGTGGATCGTGCCGACGCGGGAGGCACTGTCGATGCGGGGGTGGTTCGAATTCATGGAAGGCTACCGAAGGGACACGCAATCCCTGGTGCTGCCAGCGTATGCCGAGGACGTACCAAACGTGGCGCGACGGTGGCCCCTCCCCAACGTCACCCTCGCTTTGCGCGTGTCGTCACAGGCCGACCTTGACGCGGGCGTGGCCGACTTGCTCGCCTGCCCTGCGGCGCGGCGGGCGGTAGTCGTGGATGGGGCGACGGAGCGGGTTGATCTGACCACCACGCCAGCGCGAACGGTACGAGCAGACCTGCCGATGGTGACGGCCGTATACCACTGCGCCTGCGCGCCCGAGGTGGTCGCGGACCTGCGGGAGCAGTGCCAAGCGGCGAGGGTGCCGTGTGAGGGGGTGGAGTGATGGCGGTAGATTTATCGCTCGCCACGCGCATAGTTGATTTTCTCAACGAACTTCTCGCTATCGACAGCGAAGCCATTACCGCCATATGTAAAACGAGGGTTCGCTGTAACGAACTTTTAAAGAATCACCCCACCGTGCAGGTGAAGTTTTTTCAGGATCAACAAGATCAATATGCAGAAGTCGGCATGATTGGCATTCTTAATGGTATGTGTGGGGCCTACGATGACGGCGAGTTGCGTGGGTGGGGTTGCATTGTTGCCCACATCGAAGAGGATGGTTTTATCTCGCGGTTTAGTGTTCTTACTCAACACGTTGGGGTGAAGTGATGAAAACGTGCATTGAGTGGATTTATCACAAACACACCATAGGGCACGTCCGGTGCGGGAAACCCGTAACCGAAGTGTCTTTGCGATTCTTTTTTGACCAGCTTGGTATCACCATAAAAGACTGTGAAAGGGCCTTCAGGGTCTCTCCGGGGGTTGACTCAGGCCCGAACGTAGAGTAAAACACATATCATGAACCGAGTGGCCGCACTGTTTGTTGAGACTGGCGGGGTATATTTTAACCTGCCCGACGTAGACCCTTGGGATATTACCCTTGATGCACGCCTATATCCTGGTCCATATCCGGTCGTATCCCATCCCCCTTGTCAACTATGGGGGCGCTTCGCCAAAATTAATTATAAACGATGGGGTGGTGAACATAATAGGCCAGGAAACGATGGGGGCTGTTTTTTGTCGGCACTGAAAGCTGTAAATCAGTTCGGTGGCGTCCTAGAACATCCGGCTGACACTTACGCCTACCCCGCATTCAACATTCCTAAGCCACAAGGAATCGGATGGAACCAAATAGGGTCTAATACCTATGTATGCGAAGTTTGGCAGTCGGCCTATGGACATAAAGCCAGAAAGCGAACGTGGCTGTATTATGTAGGTGAGCGTCCCGTAGAGCTAAAGTGGAATAAGCCGAGGGGAACCCATCAGATAGGTTGGCAAGATAAGCGAGGCAAGGAAAATAATAAGCCAACTCTAGGTAAAAAAGACGCTGTAGCGACGCCCATAGAATTTCGAGATACTTTAATTAACCTAGCAAGGAATAGTCGATGTTTGATTTAACCAAAGAAGATATAAAGTTACTAGAAAAACATGACGCCCACTGGATTTTGGGTGCTAAGTGTATCGTAGAACGGAACGGCATGGCTCGATTAAACGGTGGTATTTTCTTCGATAAGGAACGGGTGAATAATCTTCTCAAAGAACACCTGTCCGCACTTCATAAGATTGAAAAGCTAGAAGAGCTATTGCGGATATTAGAGAAATATATCATAAAAGAAAATTTGCCCCACCCGGAAGTATTTTAATATGCACCCCTTAAAAGATCAACCGACTTGGTTAGACTCCCGCCTCATTATGCTAGGAATCCACGGTTCCTTAGCCTATGGGATGGCGCGGCCCGAGTCTGATGAAGACTATAGGGGTATCGTTGTTCCACCGACCTCGTATTATTTGGGCCTGGATTCTTATTCTCAGATACAATCGAAAGACCCCGACCTAGTGATTTACGAGCTACGGAAGTTTTTTCATTTGGCGATGAAGAATAATCCCAATCTTCTTGAGCTACTTTTCCTACCCCGAGAAATGGAAATTCGAGCTACGTGGGAATGGACTAGAATTAAGGAACACCGATACGAATTCCTCTCTAAGCGAGCGGGGTATACTTATATTGGATATGCTCAGGGGGAAATGTCTAGTATCGAAAAAGACCTAGTGAAAACTGGCACCTTCAAGGGGAAGCAAGCCGCCCACCTAGTCCGTATCGTTCGGATGGGGACTGAAATTCTAAGAGAGGGTGTCGTCAGGGTTAAGAGGCCAGACTATAAAGAACTCCTAGATATTCGAGCGGGCCTTTGGGATTATGACAAACTTAAAGGCTGGTTCAATGAAGCCATGATCGAACTAAAAGAGGCCCGAGAGTCTTCTAAACTCCCCGAAGAACCGGATTATGATAAGATGAATGAACTGTGTATTAGTACGATAGAAAGTTTTATAGTATGTTAAGCGAAATTTACGTAACCAAAATTAGAATCCCCGAAGCGATCCCATTAAGTCGCCAAACCCATCGTGAATTTATCGTATTCTCTGGGCATAAGCCCAACATAAAATCTCTGAGAGAACTTGGATTAATGTCTGGAGAGGATGATTGGTGGGTGCGGCCCCATGTTTTCAAAGAGTTATTCCCCGACATAAAACTCTCAGCCTATAAGCCCGTAAAAATGACAATAGACCTAAAGAAAGTATGCCATTGATGAAAATTACCTTAACCAAAGAAACCCTGTTGTATTTAGCCCGACGACAGATGAATCTACCAGAAGAGGTGGGCATCGTAATACAGGAAGATGTTCCTCAAAGGAAGGGCGAGCGTATCCTGTGTGGAGTGCCGATTAGTTGTTTGAGTACGAGGGATATTTGTGAAATCTTAGCCCTAAATAATAAGGGGAATATTTTAGGCTATATGAATGAGATTGCGAAGGTTTTTGGTTTGTCGCAAAATACCGCCGCAATGGTCGCACTAATTACATCGCAACCTGGCCGCGATCTACCCGAATACGCCAAGAAGGAATTCTTAGCAACAACGGGAAGGCAGGAACTTCCACAATATTCTTATTATGTCGAGTTTTTATTGAATGAGGTAAAAAAATGACTCTAAAAGAATTTAGAGAATATACTTCTGACATGGATGGTCAAACAGAAATATTGGTTCCTGGTCAAGATCATTTCTATCAGCGGGCTCGGGCCTGGAAAACTACGGCGCTTTTTGTGGGCAAATATATCTATGAAGATGATGGTGACGAGCTATTTTCAGAAATCGTCAAAGTTAAAAGAAAAGATGTATTGGTGTTTGCTTGACGGTTCGCCCGACACATACGGAATTTTTTCGGTAGTCTTCAAATAATTATCAAGCTATAGGAGTATTTTATGACATTAGGTGAATTCAAAAAGTTAACCGAGGGACTTTCGGACGAGACGCCGATCCTCATATGCTTGAGTAGCGGGCTGTTTGATAGAAATATAGAGGCCAGAGATAGAGCTAAGCCCCTAGATCACCCCGAATGGGAATTCTGTGACGACGAGACCGGGCAGGAAGTTATTGTGGTGTCATAATGGTAATCGACTTAAAGAATCGCACCCTTCCAGGCACAGTTAGGCGGCGAGAGTTCTTCTTGTGGCTCCCCAAAATTTTCCGTGGGCGTTTCTTCTGGTTAGAAAATGTCCGCGTCACGGAGGTTTACAGATACCCCGAGGAGCAGCCCAACTTCATAATCGCGCCCATGCCTAATCTCGTAGCTCTTCGCACTGAAGGATTAGGCCCCCTATACCGCTGGCGAGGCCGCAGGTGGCACTTGGAGGGAATCGAAGTTTTGAACTGCATTTTACACAATACCAGATGGCCGAGGAAGTGATAGCCATGGATAGTTCTTATGTTTTTACAAATTTTGATTTTATGGTCGCATCCTCGATTTTAATATTATCATTGGTCGGGGGCGGTTTAATTATGGGAGCAATCGTTGGAATCCTAGAGCAATTTACCGATAGGGATATTGATGGATAATTTTGATAATATAGATTTGGTATGTGGTGGAATCTTCACTAATGTCGATAATTGAGACGGTATGTGCTGCCATCTACGTTCTAAGTATGGGTGGCGCGCTAATATTTTTTTGGGCTATACTACTAGAAGCGGAGAAAAGCGGAGAAAAAAATGAAAACCTTATTTATAGCGATAGATTTTGATCCCGAACATTTTGAGGAAGATTTTGAACACTTAAAAAAAGAAATTTTGCTTCATCACGAAAAGGTAAATTTAACCAACAGGTTTCAGCTCTGTCGCGGATCATATACGAGAGAATTCGATGTCATACCCGCCGAAGGCCCAGGCGCTAGACTTGAGAGGTTAGAGTTCGATGAAGAGGGCTATTATTACACGGATAGGACTCAACGATGACTTTATTCATAGGCTGGTACTTAATTCCGACAATTTTAACAATCCTGTGGCTCGGGGGTGTTTTGACTACCTCTATAATGTTTCGCGGCACTTCTTATGTTGATGAAGTTATTGGATTCTTCCCCATCCCCACCCTAATTTGGCTTATCTATTTATCGATCGTCGTAGTGAATGCTTTAATGGACGGTCACGATATACTCTTGTGAGAAACCTAAGTGGAGCCTTTTTCGGGGGTTTTCTATTCGTTATAAAAGTGCGTAGTACGAGTACGCATTTTTCCCCCTTTAAGTCCCCCCAACTGAGCGCCCGCCTTTTTATATATTCCCCTATTAGCCGTGCCTAGTGAATGTGCCCCCTCCGGTGAGGCGCGTTCATCCTCCTACCCTTCTCATTAATTTCTCACGAGATTGCATATATCCACCGATAGGCTGCGCGCTTGGTAAACTAAGTGGAGGTTTGTTGAGTATGGCTTGCCCCGCTGGAAAACTAGCTTATACTATTAAGGACGCAAGCATATTTAGTCCCCTGTGGCTGACACCTAAGTGGGGACTTCTTTAATTAGGGCTAGGTAGTAAAATGGGTGGGGTAGAGTATCGAGGGCACCCCCTCCGCCCGAAAGCGGCGGGGTCCCCTGGCGTTAGCCTATAAGATACGGCACCACTGATTTATTCCTATCAGCGGTAGGGGGCCTTATCAACAAAGAAAGCGAACCCACGCAAGCCAAAAAAGTTTGCGTGGGTTCGCCTCTTTTTCGCCTTTAGCGCCGCCTTACTCGCGGCAGTCCTACCATCACCAGTGCCACGACGATTGCGGTAATGTCGCTCATGCCGCCACCTTAGCCTTGCCCTTGACATTGGCGCTGGCGCTGGCTTGCGCGGCGGCGTAGCAAGCCACAAGGCCGTCCGTGATGCGTCGCGCCACGTCGCCGACGATAGCTTGCGCGGCTTCCATGCGGCTCTGTGCGGTCTCGCCCTGACCTAGCATGGTGTGAATGGCTCCCGCAACCAGTTCCATCCGCTGACGGTTCGCGGTCGCCAGATACGGCAAGGCGTGCTCGCGGTACTCGTCCGTGAGAGCCCTGTCCCGAGGCGGGTTGGACGTAGCGCGGACCACGCGCACAGCGCGCTGGACGTCAGGCCACGCCATCTCACCAGACGCCATGGCGCGCGCCACCTCAACGACGTGTCCTAGCACGTCGCCCTCACCCCACGACGCCGCGAGCCTACCGGCATCGGCACCCAACTGCTCGCGGGGCGTCTTGTCGCGCCCGGGTGACGTGTTAATCTTTTCCACCTTGTTTTCGGCGAAATTAGAGAAAAACTCAAAAGCAGAGATCTTCTTGGTCATTACTTGGCATCCTTCTTGCTATAGGTTAATCCAATGGGTTTCTTGCCTCAGTTCGTGAGCTACATAGTCACCGTCCGGGTCGATCCCCGCGTGAGCGGGGGAGCCTGCTTTCATGCCCGTCCTTATAGCTACTAATTGTTACGGGAATGTTACAGCATTGTTACGATTGTGTTACATCTACGCAACCGGCGGCGCTCTTTCCGCCCTCTAATGTAGGCCAATCCTAAAACGCTGTTTTCACGTACTTCTACGGCGAAATCCCGCACAATCGACGAACGTGCGCCCGGACATACTCAAGGCCATCCAGCCGCGAAAGCCCCGCAAAACGGCCTTTCCGATCCAATAAGCCCTACTCGCATTCTCGCAAGTCATTTCTGCCACTATGTCGCATTTCCGCAAGTATCGCGCCACATACAAAAACCATGCCAATTCTATGTCTGATAATCTTTCGTCAATCTGTCAACCTGTCAAGTCAACCTATCAACCTATCAACCCAAGGGGCAAAAGTACGTTGTACGGCTACGCAATACGCAATCTTAAACTCAGGGGTTCCTTCTCGTCTTTTATCTTTTATTCCTTATCCCACAAAGCTTCTTTCTCAATTAAAACCAGGTCCGCCTCGATTTTTTTCTCGATTTCAAAAAACCTCGATTTCTTTCCATTAGAAAAAACTCTTAGAGTTCAAAATTTTGATAGAAGCCGCAGATTTGAGATTTTTTGATAGAAGTCTGTGAGATTTTAAGATTTTGATAGAAGTTTGATAGATTTAAGGTTTTGAGATTTTAACTTTTTATAGAAGCCTTAGTTCACCGAATAATAACACCATTCGGGATATTCCGGCCCCTCCATATCTATGATTTCGCATCGAGTCTTAAATTCTATCGCCATCTCTTTAGCTAAAATTCTGGCGTCCTGTTTTTCTTTAGAATAGAAACATAAAGTTGTTTCTTCGCCCCGGTCGCCGTCAAAATAAACCCTAACCAGCCATCTCATTTTATTTACCTCTTGATCGAAGAGAAAATAGTTACTATTAGGGTTCGTCTTAAAAAACCGAAATTGAATAGTGTCCCAGGGTAATGACGGTAACAGTATTTTTTCTAAGTATCATTTAAGTTGTTTAATTTCATCTGTGGCGAACGGGCAGTTATCAAAACTGCCCCAATATGACTTAAATTGAAAATCTACTATCAATCCAACCCTAGATGTGTCACTAGAAACCACCAATAATTCAGGGCATAGCTTAAATGCCAGATTTACAATATCCTCAATACCCTCCCGTATATCAATCTTAAATTTAGATAGAGCCTTATCATACAGGAAGGTTGCGCGGATAATATTTTCATAATATTTGGAAATAGCTAAAGCCTTAGGTTTCATTCTCCTTTTACTATTCATTCGAAATACCAACGATAATTTGGGCGGGAACTACTTCTACTAAGAGATGCGGTTTTCTAATAATGAGAGGGAAATTAGGCTGTGAAAGGTTCAATAAATTTACCCAAGTTCCATCTGGGTTTCCGGCGACCATATAGTAATTATTTTCTATAATACAAACCGTCGTGTTCAGTAAGGTATCAAGCCGAACTAATTTTGCCTTATTTCTTTTAATTGTTACTTGGGTTGTCATATTTTTCCTCTTTTTAATTTTGATAGAAGTCGCCACGGTAGGGCTCGAACCTACATGATCCAATTATCCTTTCATCTGATTAGTGAAAATAATTGATCGGACTTTAGAGACAATACCCGAAGAGTTTCTATGTTTTTGTTTCGAATTACGATGTTCATTTTTCAATCTCTTTCAATGATGCACGTAGAGCCTTTATCCAATTCGTTCTTGATTTCGCAAGTTCAACTTCTTTTTGGTAACTTGTACGGGCAAAAATAATTGACTGTTTGAGACTGGTGATCTTTTCTGCGCGCCAATCTTCTCCATTTTTTAGCGGTATTGGGTTGGAATAATAATTTTCTATACAATCAAATGTAATACTAGATTCAATTTGATCGATCATGAATCTTTTCAATTCAAAATGATCGTTTGTTGGGGGTTCCCAGGCTTTAACTTTCGCTAGCATTTCTTCATATTTTACCCTTAGTTGTTGGTTTTCACTTAAAGAAAATATCCTATTTTCTTCAGCCTTACACCACTCTTCTGTTGATCGCAAGGTACATTCCTCAGCGGTCATTTGCTTAATGGCTTCTAATTTTTTTTCATCATCTTGAATCTTGGTAAGATAGTAATCGTTGGGTGTAAATTCTTCTGGAATTATTTCTCCACCACCGGGTTCATCTCTTAATGTTACACACGCGCCAAATGCACGAGCACAATTAAGAGCAAACTTTTCGAAGCTAATTCCGTCTTTAATATCGTGTGTGTATCCAGTAGGCATTTTAATCTCCTAAATTTAGATTCGACCATTTAGTATCTAGAAAACAATCAGCAATAGATTGAATTCGTTCTAGTTCATCTTTTGCCTGGAGTGTAAAATCTTTGAAATATTCATCCAGTTCTTTATGGGTTACGTCCATACCACTATCGGGAACTTTATAACCATAATCATGAAGCATTTGTCCTATAAGACAATATTCTCCATTTCGTTCATAAAATCCCTCGGTTTTATTCTTACCATTAGGGTGTCTTTTGATGGTTTCTTTCACCATTTCTAATACCTCATGGAGACCAATTAGCGGCTTCATGTTATATCTCCACAAAAAATTTATCGTCAAAGAAACTGTTTTCCCCCGGATACCCCAAGGGATTAGCGACCACACGAGTATTTCCGATTGTATAATCAAAAAACTTATGAGTATGCCCGTGAATCCAAATTTTGGGTTGCAGGGCTTCTACTAAGTCAATATCTTTATCGATTACATAAAAGATATTTGTCGGGTCTCCCGCATATTGTGGATGAACTGAATTCCAACTCGGCAAAAAATGACTGATAACAATCGAGTCTTTTCTTACCGTAGAAAAGAGATATTCCATATCTTCTTGCCAGGCCCTATAAATACTTTCCTCCGCATTGGGGATATATTTATAGTCCGACCAAGTTCGAAAAAGTTCCGGGTTAATTTTAGGATTATACCATCCCTCGACCAACACGAAATGTTGATCGTTAATATATTCCTGTCTACCGCTAGGAATAAAAAAAATCGGCGTTTGGATGATAATATTCGTGATTACCCAAAATCCGCAAAGACTTATTGAATTTGGCTTCCAAAAATTGGGTGGCTATCAAACTTTTATTTTGGCCTCTCGGGGTGAAAATATCACAAATATCACCCGCCAAAACCAAAATTTCATCTCCTTCTTTCTTTACGGATTGCACGAAAGAGATTCCTTGATCTTTATGAAAATCAAGGTGCAAATCAGACATTACTCGAAGTTTCATTTTCTTCTCCAATTTTAAACAGGGCCAACATTCGATCTCTCATAATTTCAGCCTCTTTTAGATTCCCCGAATTGATCGCCTCTGTTTCTAACTCTTCCAATCGGCCATATTCTATAAATAATTCCTTCAACCGATTGAAAGTATAGGCTGGCCCTTTAGCCAATTCCAAAAAGGTAGTTTCCGCCCTTTTCCTGAAAACCTCAATGATTGTTTTCTCAAACTCCGTCATTTAATTTCCCCTGTTTACTTTGAGAATTCGTTGATTAGATGTGCTAATTCCTTCAGAATGATTATTTTGGGCGTTAAAAAGGCCAAAATAAAATCGTAGATATCAACAAGAAGAAATATTCCAGCAAAAATGAAACAAACGCCACTAATAGGAGCTAAAAGGTCTTCTCCTGGTGTTGAATCATTAAAAAAATCTCGATTGAAAATTTTGAGATATTTTCTAAGATGTTTTAATGAATAATAGAACACGACCCCACTACACACAATGCTAAAAGATGATGAAAAAATATAATTTAACCATACCTCCCTAACTAAATCGGGCATTTGAGAAATAACAAAATTTTCCGTTTTTTCAACCAATTCCATCAGGTGCTTATATTCGTTCATCGAAAATTCTCCCAGGTAAGGTTAGCCGCCACATTTTTTCCTTTAATTGTCAAGGCTTTGTTTTTCTGGAGATAGCCCCGATCAATTAGCGATTGGACGACTGCTTGATTGAATTTGGGTCTAGCCTTTGAGATTAGACTTCGGGTATAATATAATACCCGTTTTTCTTCTTGACTCAATTCCTCTTGATTGTCGGGTAAAAACTTGGTCATATTCGCGGGATGAACAAAAATTTGGATTCCCAAATCTTTCCCACAAAAAATGACGTGTTTAATCACCGCGAAGTTTTCTTCTAGCGCAATAGTTGATCCCGAACATCCCCCAAATTGAACTGGAATATTTGCCGCATTAGATACTGGAAAAATTCTTCCGCTATCTAATTCCAAACCATAACAATATTCTTTCGATCCCCCTGACCACGCCCCATCAATTGACGTGGTTTTAGCTTCTTGGATTGAAACCTTTTTGCCATTATAGGCAATTCGGTCACAAATTTGGTTGATGAATTGATCTTGTTTTCGGTCAACGTAAATCATTTTTCACCTATTGAATCCAGCCAAAAATCCGATTAGAAAGGCCGCAAAAACCAAAACAAGTTTTTCCATTTTATTCCTCCCAATATGGCGAAAAACAAAGGGCAGCAATAAAAACGATGATTTCCACTGCCCAAATTGCCATGATAATCTTCACCGCAATCATAGGCCAATAGCCTTTCTTGTTGCTTCTGGGTTAATTTTTAGGAAATCGGCAATAAAGCCGAAACCCCAATAACTTTCCCTATTCTCCTCTTGAAACCAAAGAATTGCATCCTCTCTGGCTCGCCACTGTTTTCTGCCATCTTTGGTTTGCATATTAAACGACATTTCAGCGTCTTCTTTGGCTTGAAGCAATATTGCTTTCGCTAGCCGCTTATATTCTTCAACGGCTAAATTTTCTTCTATCATATTTCCCCCCGTTTTATAAGGGGAAAAGTTCATGGCGATTCCGTCTACCATTAGTCTAAACCTCCAAGAATTCCGAAAAGACCGGCAATCAAAAGAATGACGTCAAAAATTTTAATCATCGTTATTCCCCCCCTTAGTAGATTTTTCATATTCGGCATAGATAGTGTTGAAATCGGCCCCTAATTGGTCACACATCTTCTTAAAGATAGTGTGTGGACCTTCTTTGAAAATATCTAAAAAAGCAAAAAAAAGACTCCGACTCACACTCATTCTTTGACCGTCTACGTAACCTCTCTCATAAAGCTGCCAAGCTCTACCCAATACAACTTTAGTAGGTAGATCACTGTAGAGGATATTGTCGGCAAAGTCTAGCTCTAGCGTAATATCCATCATCATTCTCCTTTTATTTTATTCCGAACCCCGATGATTTAAGGTTCGTACTGATTAAATTCTCGAAAAGAATGGGCCTACTAGGATTCGAACCTAGACTTTCCCCGTTATGAGCTGGGGGCTTTAACCAATTAAGCTATAGGCCCCGAGAATTTTAATTGTTCATCGCCTTATATTCTTCAATCGCATTTTTCAAAAAATAGAGAATTTGGTCCTCGTCTGAAATAGTCGAAACGCGCCAGCCATTATCGCTCAGCCAGGATTGCACATCAGCCAGAAGAAACATAATTTCCTTTTTCATTTTGTCGCTCATTTTTCTTTTCCCTTTTTCTTTTATCTTAGGTTTATGCCTAGGGCACGCGCTAACGGCATCGGCTAGCGTGGCGACACTATGCCGGAGAGCCGGTCTAATGTCGAATGAAAAGAATTCATGACGTGGCGCGTCACACCTTATGACGCGCCACGTCACACAGGCCGCAATCGCCTATTAAATGACCGCGCGCGCGTAGCAAGGAACGTGCCGAACTAGCAGGCACGTCTAGCGTTCCGCAAACGCTTTTTTTGTTCATTTAGCTCAAGTATTTGTTTTTGTTTTTTATCTAGGCGGTTCCATTTTTTGAGAGTTAAGAGCGCATTTTCTACTTCTGGGTGCAAGAGTTCGTCTCTAGGTGTTAATGAGAGTTCATGTTTGAAGAGGTGATATTGAGACTTATTATCTTCTCTCGAATAATAAGCTTTACCTGCGTATTCGAACCAGTATTTCTTTTGGAGTCTATCAATATATTCCCCGTCTCGGTTAAAAACGGGAGTAATCTCAATTAATTCTTCTAGCGCCCACTTTTTCTCGTCTTCGGAAAGGTAATCTTCTTCTGGATCAAAAATCGCTTTAAGCCAAGGGGATAGATTTAGGCGCTTATATCGAGTCATACCTTCATATACTCCATTTTGGTTCCCTTAGCAATTTGTCGATTAGTTCGATCGTGATTAAACCTATCACAAATTTGTAGGGCTTCTTGTTCCGTTTCGACATATGCCTCGGTAATTTTACGTGCGGTCGCAAAATCTTTCCAACTCTTAACGCTTCGCTTAAAGACTCGATACATTTGAGATTTCTCCTAGTGAATTAGAATATAGTTTTGGGGAATATTTAAGAAAACCATCACTCAAATTCGATTTCGTTTTTACGCATCCATTCATATTTTAGGGCTTCCCTCATATCTTCATAAGCCCGATCTGGTACTAACCACTTAACATCTACCCCGTCACAAAAAACATATTCAATATAAGCCTCAATAGATTCTTCGGCTGATACTGTCGCATATTTATGGTAAATTACGTAACCTTCGACTATTAAAGTTACGCAGCCCCCTTCGATTCGTTTCAAATTTTCGTCCCATTGCACGTCTTGAAAATAATATTCGATTTTCATAGATCAATATCCGGCGGGGTATAAGAATAGCCCCAATCTGATTCTTCATCTTCGCAAAGCCAGGTATATTCTCCACAGTCGCAACTTCCAATACATTTATTAGAAGATTTCTCGAAAACCGCAATCCATCGAATATCCTCTTGACAAATATGACAAGTTTTTCCGTCCGCGATTTTACTACAGATATGATCTTCATTGTTATCTACGAAAAAATCTCTACAGGAATCACACAAAGAGTGTCCTTGGATTCTAATAGTTGTGGCGTCACGACATTCACATTCGCAATTACAAATTTCCATTTTTTACATACCCCAAATGATATTGGCCCAGATTTCTAGACCCCAGAAGTGGATTAAATAGAGAAGGCCCCCTAGAATAATCCAGGGGGCCAAATTCTCAACGATAGAATTTAACATAGTCTTCGATATACTGTTCTTGCTTGTCGCCTTCAATGGCTCGATCACAATGTTCTTTTCGGATAAAAGAAATTGCTTGCTTCGCAGTTTTTACTCTTCCAGAAGCCAAAGCCAACAAAGCCAATGCGGTTCCAGTTCGACCGTGACTTCCCATACAGAATGCGACAATATTTTGAAGTTTATTCTTCTTCGCAATTTGAATTACGCGCTTGAAAAACTCCGGGTTAATATTGGGGATTCCGTAATCCGGCCAATCAATTGAGATAGAATTGAGCCCCAGGTCCATTAGATCATCGGCAAATTTCGGAGATTTAATAGGGTTCCGGTCTAAATGTCCTACGCAATCAATATAAAGTGTTTGACTAGCGGGCGGATTTAGGGTTTGGAACCCATCCTTCTTGGAAGCATAAAAGTTCAATCCAGAAGCCTTAAAAATTGGCGTTTTCTTGTGAACACATGGAGGCTTAGGGGTATAAACCTTGCCTTCGGGTTGCCACTTTTGAAATTCGAACCTCTTATCATCCTTTGGAGCCGGTGGGTAATAATTCTTAGCTTCTTCCATATCTGAATCCTCAATTTCTAATCCAAATTCCGCTAAATTTTCCTGAACTTCAGCGAATTCAGGAAACAGATAGTCTAGGCGTCGTGACATTAGAGTCCTCCACTTTTTCTTCATTAGGTTGAACATAGGACCAGTCAATTTGTTTCTGTATTTCTATTACAGGTTCTCCACATAGCTTGTCCAGTTCGGCTGCTATTTTCAACAATCCCTCATTATTTAACTTATCAAGCAGCTTTTGTGTCTCCGCGTAAGTTTCCGCCTCTTTTTCCATCGCGTCCAAATCAATTTTCATTTCGCCTTCTGGTATTTCGGATAGGCACTCAATAGATTTAGTTACGAGAGTAGTCGATTCTTCCACATTGGAAACAGTCTTACTCACTAAATTCTCAAAGGGATTTACGAATGGCGTTTCTTCCGGCTCTGGCTTCTTAATGGGATTCTCTGGATACTTCTCGCAAAAAAGTTCTTCTAGGTTGCCAAACTTAGCTTCGATTTCATTCCAATAAATTCCATCGGGTTCGTAGAAGCCCATCAACACCAAAATATTACCCCTATCGTCGATGCGTGACTTATTTTTAGGGTTATAAAGAAATTTCAAATTCTTTCGATCTTCTTCTCCTTCAAGTAAGAGACGGAGGTATCCACAAGAATTATCTTTATCTAGCCGAATATTGCCCTCTACAATATAGAACCCCTTCTTCCTAACCCATTCCACCGCATCTCGCATCGGGTTAATCTTGGGATATTGTTTAGGTTCTCCGGGTTCGATTTCAGCATATTTCTTAATGACATCAGCCATTCTGATTGGGAAAAGTCTATTGTCATAAAGTTCTTGAGAAATGAACTTAGTTAGGTATTTTCCTCCGTTATGGCTTTCATGAATCACATGGTTCAAAAATTCAATTGAACGCTTGATGTCTCGATTTACGGCGGCATTATGAAGGCGAATAGTTGCTAAAGTCGCATTTGCCCACGCTAAACCTCCAACGCTACCACCACAATTCGCCATATTGAAACGTGCGAATGCTTTTGGAATTTTATCAAATAGTTCCTCCGTGGTTTTCTGACCAAGAGTTCCATAATACGTGGTTCGACTTTGGCGCGGATTTTGAAAATAATATCGATATTCCCCCAAAGAGGCAATCGTTCCATATTTTACCGCATAACCACAGGCCAAACCTACCATTCGGCAATGATCCTTATTAGAAAGATCGAAGCCGGAAAAATTCCTCAATACATACAGCGCGAAAACTACTGGATTTGAATCGTGAGCAGAAGTAAAGGGAACATTTAGCGCATCGCTATATCCTTGATAAAATACCTCCGGGTCTGGATCACCAATTTCTTTATTAGCAAAATACGCATCTTCCAGAGGGAAACCTGTGATATATGGAATTCCGTTCAAGATACAGTGAACTCCATAATGGGAACTTAGTGAACCAAAAGGATGCCACACAATATGCTTTTCGGGCATATTTTTACAGGTGGTTTCCCATTGGATTAGGCTTTCATTTTCTTGAATTTCAACGACGGTAACTTCATCTCTTTTGAAGTCATAAGGGACGAAATTCTTACTATTACAATTCAGCTTCGGCCCGTTGCGGATTTGGGTAATAAATGGAAAGAAACACGGCTTCTTAACGAATTCTAGATAAGATTCTTCCGTAATTCCGGCACCCTTTCTCCAATCCTCATCAGGCTCCCATTGATTATAAGGAATAGAAAGACAATTTTTCCCAGATGTAGCTCCGTCATTCCCTTCGCCAATAGTCAAAGTGCCATTGGCTAAAACCAAATTAAGTTCCCCGTCAATATAGGAACTGAATATCAATTCCGCTTCTGGGTCTTGTTTTACCGTTTCTTTAATAAGCCTATTAAGTTCGACTTGTTTAGTTACCAAAATCGAATCAACGAAGCCATGTCGCGGAAACATCGGGCATGGTCGCACAAATACGGGTTGTTTTGTTAAACACAGGTGCTTTCTAATATCCTTGAAAGAGGGGCAATGGTTAGCTTTAACAATTACAGGCTTCACAGTCGCAAATACACTTTGGCCCCGTCGAAGAAACGCAAAACCCTTAGCTTTTTGAGTTTGAGGGCCTTCGTAATTATCCAAAAGATTATACAAACTCGGTCGTTCTACAGGCATATCACACCATATTCACTATTCGAAATCGTATAATACACTTTCTTAACCCGGTAGGCTCGAATGCGCGTCATACAATTTTTACAGGGTTTAGCCAAAGAGAAATTTCCGTCTTTCTTAGCGATTCTCGAAACGTATAAGACAGAAATATTCCCTCGTTTTTTAAGAGTTCTTACTTCCGCGTGGGCAGAAGGTGAGGTTCCCATTGATGAAATGTTTTTAGATTGAATGATTTTTCCTTCGCTCAATCCTACGCATCCAACTAGGGTACCTCTCCGATCATTATTCCCTCTCTCAATAGCCTTTCGGGCTGAGATTTTGAAATAGTCCCAATGATTCATTGGAGACCCCTCCCATATTTTTATATGGGAGGGGAGCCCTCTTTTTTTTAGATTTCTACGACGTAAGAATTCTTCAACTCTTGCGCCTCGTTATACTTTCGAACAACTTCCTTGAGTCGGTCTAGCTTATCCGCTAGCTTCTCACTTCGCGGAATTGAAGGCCCAAAATCCTTAACGAAATGCTTCGCTTCAAGCATTCCGCTAGAATTTAGCTTGAAACCGTCTCCGACATTAAAACAGAATCCGTAATCAGAAGCCTTCGGCCCGAAATAGGGCTTCAAACTTTCAAAATCTTCTGGTGTGATGGTGATCGTAATGTAAAAGTTTTGGTTTTGGTTGTTAGGAATGCGAACATTAAACATGATATTCTCCTTCTTTCTAATCTACTTTTGCACAAACGGTACAACGATACTTAGGTGGAACGCTTTTGGTTTGATTTTTCACCCTCATGCCGTTGCCGTATTTCTCGTCTTGAAAATCGTTTTTACAGGAACATTTCGAAATAGTTGACATCTCAAAGCCTCTCAATATCTCGTTTTAGATCATCCCACGTCTCTCCTTGACCTGTATCGGCCAGCAATTGAATCGTTTCTAGAAAATTAATAACCTCCTCGCTAAAATTTAGATTGATTGCGCCAACTAGATGATAAAATGGAAGATTATTCAGCTCAGGCGGAACCTCAATGTTGTTGTATCTCTTGAGAAATTCTCCAATAATACATCGATTTCCGTGGGAGTCTCGATATAGGAATGGAGTTTGGATTCGACCTGGATTTTCTTGAATAATTTCTAGTAGCTTAGTTCGAACGTCATTCTTGGATAGCATTAAATTAGCCCCGCTTCTTTTAGTTCCGCCTTCGCCTCTTCGTCCCAATATTCGGGAACTTTATTTTCAGCGTCGAAAGCCATTTCAGTTTGTTCTTCGTCGTCTTCGTTAAAGATGGCAATGACTTCACCGTAAGAACCAAAATCGTGCTGATTCCATTGAACCTTAAAAAAGACATCTGGACAAATACGCTCCATTTGTCTCTTAAAGATTTGAAGCTGTTTTTTCATTTGTGGCAGGTATGTTTCATAGGGGGAAACTTGGACACATTCTTCTTCGTGAGGAGAACATCCGATTTCAACGAAGCCGTAGGCCATTTTTTTACCTCTTGTTTTGGCCGAGTTTAATGAAGTCCGAAACTCGGTGGGTTGAATAGTAAATATTCTTTAGTTGATCGACTACTACTTCTGGAAGATCAACGATAGCCCTTTGAAAAGCTAGGGTTCGGCCCTTAGCTTTATTGATTTTGTCGATTGGATTCCGCTTCGCAACTCCAACAGCACAATATTGAACCCCTTGATACTTGTACTTGAATTTTTCGCGGATTAGATCATCTTGTTCATCGGGTTCTGCGATCACCCGATAAACTTCTGCATAGGAAGTGTTTTCCCCATACAGAAATTTAACCGAATAGATATGCCGTTCGCCATTGTCCCACTTGTGTTCTGCTTTCAATACCATTTTCTAAATCTCCAGGTTGTAGAACCAAACCAAGTCGCTATCTTGTGACTTCGTTTGAATCTGTTGTTTACCGTTCCAGTTCCTAATTAGCCTCAACGCTTCTAGTTCATTCTCTACTTCTACCTCCTTCAATTCTGGGATGTCAATCAAACATCCTGTTGATTTCTTAAAAACCTTGGTGCGGTATTTGAAGATCATCTGACTTCCTAAAAGTCAAAAGGGACCGGGGTATAATTAACTTGTTCTACACAAACATTTTTATACCAGGGGTCCGCGATTACAGTTGAATGTAGGTGCCCGTGAATATTCCCCTTAAATCTTCCTTTCTGGGATTCATGTACGGGGATATGAGTTAGGATATATCCTCGTCTTTGGCAAGCCCCTCGAATATCGCTAAAATACTTAGTATAATGAGCGATAGGGGCTTCATCGTGATTCCCTTTAACTAAGATTTTACGGCCCTCCAGTTCTCCAACTAGATGTAGGTGCTTCTTGTTAATTACTACGTCACCCAGGACATAAACCGTATCATTTTTACCTACGGTTCTATTCCAGTTTTGGATAATCGTTTGGTTCATTTCTTCCACAGAAGAGAATGGCCGAACTTTTGATCCATCACCATTGGTAAAATTCAAAATGTTTGAATGTCCAAGGTGTAAATCCGCAATTAAATAAATTTGTGACATTGGCCTAGCGCGGCATCGGCGCCGCTTTCGGACATACTACCATAGCGGAACCCGGAGTCAACCTCCGTAGAACTACGCAAGCGCGGCCGTTTTGGCGCTCTAATGAAGCAAGAACCATGCCAACACGCGAACGGCTACGGTACGAAACGCCTTCTTATATTATTAGAGGAATTTTTTACATCTTTAGGTATATCGAGATAAATTCGGTTCCAATCTTCATTATTTCTCTCTTCGCCGAAGATGAAATATTTCCCATCCTCAACGAAAACATTTTCAGACATTTCGGCTAGAGTCTCCATGTCGATTTTTCGGTAATATCGGGGCACCAATTCGTTTTTATTAAAAGGGATGACGCCGACGTGATTTTCCTCGTAATGGGCAAAATCTACTACGATATATCCCAAGAAGTCTCGACGCGGAACCTTCAAATATCGGATGTCGCCTCGATAAATTTCGTAATTTAGACTGTTCATAGCTTTCCACTACTAAGTTTATCGGATTTACCAAATAGCGCCAAAGATAGGTTTGAGACTACGTG